>Ga0131853_10013074_pt1 | contig 15208 bp, 7 predicted proteins | sample TergutLab28metaG_FD_92764 | JGI IMG/M metagenome (GOLD analysis project Ga0131853, IMG submission 92764) | Labiotermes labralis P1 segment gut microbial communities from Petit-Saut dam, French Guiana - Lab288 P1 (version 2) (version 2) | ecosystem: Host-associated > Arthropoda: Insects >...
GCGAAATTAATGTGACTTTTTATAGTGTAACTTTAGCAAGGACGATATGGCTCCCTGATGATGGTCCTAGGACCGGAACATGTCGGAGCGTTTTTAATGTATTAATGTGTAAATTTTATATATTTACAGTAGTTGGTATAATAATTGAGTAACCCAACAACATGCACGGTGTAACAACGAAAATAAGGCTGAAGTTGTCCTTGCGTGCGTCATGAAGGCGTAGGTGGAAGTAGACGTATAGCGCCACTAATTCTTAACCTCTGCAATAGCTGTAAGTGAACGGTAGAGTTGAAGCTGCGGCCGCTTTACCTTCGGGGGCTAGAGACACCCGCTATTCATTGAATAGGAGGCTGGATGGGCCTCAGATCTGATCTGGGCATTTGAGAAAATAGAAAAGTTTCTTGGCCTTATTGGCAATTGAAAATGATGCGTATGTTGTCCGTCCATAAGCCCATTCACTCTAATAAACTATTCCAGCTACCTAAATCCTTTATGATTTGCACTCCTCGCCATATGTTATTGGGTTAATGAAATCAGGAAGTCCGAGATGGGCGGGGAATGTAGCACACATGAGTTAGAGGAGAGGTGCACAGAGGGTTTTGGTGGGGGGAACCTGAGGAAGAGAGACCTCTTGGAAGACCTAGGCGTAGATGGGAGGACAATATTGAAAGGAATGTTCAAGAAGTGGAATGGAACGGTTTGGAGTGGACTGATCTGGCTCAGGACAGGGAATGGAGGCGGGCTGTTGTGACCGCAGTAATGAACGTTTGGGTTCCATAAAATGCGGGGTACTTATCTGACTAGATGAGGAACTGTTAGGTTCTCAGGAAGGACTCTGTTTCACGGAGTCAGTCAGCCAGTCAGTCAGTCAATCAGTCAGCCAATCAATCAGTCAATCAGTCAGTTACCCCGGTTCCCTATACAACAGGGTGCTGGGGATAATATTTTACCTAAGAGTGAGCAAGTGACAGGAAGCTGGCGACAATGGCAAAATAAAACATTCATAATCCGTAGGCTCCAGAAACTATTGTTGGAGTGATAAAAACAAGGACATACTTGTATTTTAGAAGGAGTATGGAAGTTGACTGCGCGACATGTGACAAAAGCGAATATTTTCTGGAAAACCTGAAGGAAAGAGTTCACTAGAGAGACCTAGGAGTATATGGAAGGATGACAAAATACTCTTATATAAAGAGCGACAATTTGGAATGGATTAATGTAGTTCATGTTAGGGGCGAGAGGAGGGCTGTGTAAACACGATAGACAGACGTTCAATCGACACAGAAGACTAAGAGTTGTTTGAACGGTGGTATCAGTGTTCGATTCCCTTAAGGGATCTGGTCCACAGATCCATCTCGTGGGTTTCTTCTGTCGCCGTGATTGTAGGCACACGTGTATCCAAACTTTGCCTACGCTGGAAACACTTTAATATTACATCTATTTTCAAACTACTATGAAATATAAGAGCTCAATTGAGAGACAAATTAAGTGATGCTATTGGCAATAGTATGAGGAACCCTTGTTCCATCGATGCAGATGCTGTAGTTTGTAACCTCCTACAGATCCTGTGGTGTCTTAACGGTGACTCGAAATAGCTTATCACTAACATCTGAAAGTGTAAACTTCTTTATATTATTAATTGCACAGTCTTATAACTCTGAGTTGTAAAAAACAATATAAAATTATTTTGTGCACGTTTTTATAAACCCGGGAGCCGGGATAGCCTAGGCGGTATAGCGACTCGCTACGGGCTGGAAGGTCCGGGGGTCGAATCCCGGTGGGGGCGAGATTTTCCGCACCCATCCAGAACGGCTCTGAGGCCCACCCAGTCTCCTACACAGTGGGTACCGGGTCTTTCCCGGGGGTTAAAGCGGCCGGGGTGTGGCGTTGATCACCCACCCCATCTAGCGCCGAGGTTAAAGAAAGAGTAGAGCTATACCTCTACTCCCCTTCTGGGCCTTAGTGGCCTGTTCTAGAGTGAACTTTACCTTTTTATAAGCCCAGTGTTCTGAACCAGCCTTCTGTTACAATCCACACATTGCAAAAGAGAGTTCTGGAGATCGGCGTAGCCACAATCTTCTGTGTAAGAGTTCATTTCAATAAATAGTTTTTGTTTACAACTCATAGAATGGCACACCCGATAATGAAGACGAGATGGGAGGACAGATTATCACCCTTCTACATTAACCAAATGCCTCATGTTCATAAAGAAACTTCCTGGTTTTGGGCCACCTCATTTATTTATTTCCACTGATGACCGGAGTTCGGTCAGAAAATTAGTTCATATTCCATACACAGTATTTTGGGTTATTTATTTAGAACTGTAATAAGGACAGTACAGATTTAATTGTACCGCTATCCAGATACTATTCCACATAGTCCCTGCCACATACGAGGCATTCTTTTCTTATTTTAGGACCAGCTTGTTCTGTGTTGTCATTCATCGTGTCGCATATGTTTCTAAAACTCCCATCATATTTAAAACCGTGTCCGCCAAAGTTTGCTTTCGGCGCTAGACGTGCATAAAAATCGATCGGCTACGAATTCTCCTGATATAATCGATATCGGTGTGGTTTCTTCATACACGTAATAATGTGCCGTGTAAACTTATTTTTTTTTTTACCATTCCGCTTATTTATACTTTGACACTGAATGCATAAATTTTAAAGACAGCTATCAGATGTCTTCTCAGAGTTTAAAAACGCACAAACATGACTATTCTATAATATTTATTGTATCAGTCTTCTAAATTTATGTTCCTTATATTGCAAACGCCACTGAAGACAAGAGTTCCTACAAAGCAGACGGTGACACTCTATAGCTTTAATCCTGCTGTGTTACTTAATACAGACTAGAGGTTGTGGTTACGTGCCAGTTGTGGAGGAAGTAAGCCTCTTTCAAATTTGTTAGGCAACAAAACAGAAGCCTAGAAACAGCCTGGTAACAAGCCGGCACTAATGACGTCCTCGTTTGGCCACTGTTCAGGGACACTGATAGGACATAAGGTTGGCTCATGTGATGATAGTGAGGTAATGAGGTCGCTCTGATGACCTTCTCATTACTGTCACATGGCAGCTTTCAAGTTCGTGGTTTATCGGTGTCTCCATTTATGCCCCAAAATCACACGGGAACGCTGTAACAGAAACGAAATCATATTAGTTGTGTAGTAACAACGAGGCATGTTGGACAATTAAGGGTCCAATATGTTGTCCCGAAACGTCGCTGAAAAAGTAGCTACCTAAGCCACGCAACGTCACAGGCGACCTTTCTTTTTAATGTTTTGCTGACCGTGCATCTGAGTATAATATTTAGTAATTAACCAACTTAATGCACAAATTCTTGTTTTATAATAAGTTTATTATATGCCCCTACATGTTTCGAGCACTATGTGCTAATCATCAGGAGGTCAAAATTGTGTTATACAGCATCTGGTATCATCATCACGCCTGTAGGTGGCCGTTCCGTGCACGGGACTGCCACCTACAGGGTGCGATGACACCAGATGGTGTATAACACAATTTTGACCTCCTGATGATGAGCACATAGTGTTCGAAACATGTACAGGCATATAATAAACTTGTTATAAAACAAGAATTTGTGCATTAAGTTGGTTAAATACTAAGATCACAGAAGACCTCAAGCCCATGAAGGTTGATGTGCAGGATCGCATTATGGCAGGATACATCCCGACTGCGTTTTTAACATGCTAAAACCGGCATTAGCATTCTGGTAGCAGCAGACGTCCTTTCAGGCAATGGACAATAAACACGCGTAATTTGTATGTATAATAGCTACTTGAGACGCACCTGCTGGCCACTGTTTCGCAAATGACATTGTTCAAGAAAGTCACCGGTCTTTTACTGAAGAGCCTTCTGATAAAAATTAAGAGTCGTATATAAGTGACACTCCGTTGAAGTCAGTAAACATATTTTACCCAGTATTTCTGCACGAATTTCTACACGGTGTTCATATTAATCAGATGTAAATACAAACCAATGTCAAGGTTTCTCTCTTCTCGTCCATCTTAAATTTTACTTTGTGGCAGAAATTTGCGCTTAAAATTGTAACTTAAAGCGACTGTACTTTGGGTATTTTCGTATTGCAAGGCAATAAACGAAAATAGGACATTATAATCCAATTAGATTAATTACTTTTAAGTGCCGATTATTCTGGAACATGGAGGAAAGCAATTCCTCGGTACTTACTCAATACGCGAAAGTCGAAACCCGTCTCGTTGTCAGTAAACTCTTCCTTTGGAATTCACACTGAAGAATTAGCAGCTTGCATATTAGAAAAAAAACACTACAGTGCAGATGGCCATACATAAGAAATTAGTGTGTCCGTGTGATTCACATTCTGCTAAACAGTTTTTTTTTCTCTGGTGCAACAAAAAATCAAGCGATGAAGTGTGACTTTCCGAAACTATTTCAGGTGCATGGCCGTGTCAGGACGCCATTTTGTCTTACGTCACACTATCGGTCTTGAAAAATAACACAAACTTGCTACAAGTCCTGAAAATCGAAGTGACGTAAGATTTTATTTCAAACAGGATCTTACTGCTTAGCATAGGCCGATAAGAGTGGAAACCAGTAATTATCATATAATTGAAACCTGGCGAGGCCATATGATATAATACAGACAGGAACCCAACATTAAAAAAAAAAAATTTTAGGTGCGTCATCCCCATTGTGTTGGTTCAACAACAGAGAATTTTTGTGTTTTACACGTACAGTCGAACACAACTATATTTCACCTAGTAGTACAGTAGGTATACAACTACATGTTTCGGCCCTATATGTTGGTCGTCTTCAGGTTGTGATTTAACTTACAGAGCAGCTATACAAGATGTGTGGGGTGACACATATACATAAACAACTAATGATAATTCACTCATAACAGCCCTAGGTCATGGTGCCCACTATTGAAACAAAGAGATCTCGTTCCCCCCACTCAACTCCCAATACCCTAAAAGAACACCCCACACATACATCTTGTATAGCTGCTCTGTAAGCTAAATCACAACCTGAAGATGGCCAACTAGGGCCGAAATATGTATTTGTATACCTACTGTACTACTAGGTGAAATATAGTTGTGTTCGACTGTGTGTAATACACAGAAATTCTTTGTTAAAGCAGAAAATATATGCACAGAGTAACTGTAACGACACCTTCGTCTCTGTGTTGTTCGAAATCCTATCAAATTGTAAAGAAACACTGTATAATAGGATAAGACAAAATTAATATAGGCTAGCTTGTGCTATATTCGGTGATAAGGTTCATGGGATATTTATTATATACAGCGGGTGATTCTTTCCTCTGGCCGCCCCCTGCCCCCAAAATAACATCTATCTCTCTTTATCTTCAGTGTCATCTCGTATCGACACCATAGTCAGTGTGTCGACAAAATGGAAGTTTCGTGTTCTACCTTTCACTGCATTCCAGGAAAGGTACTACAAAGTTCTAGGTTCGAGTGATAGGAATTGCGCATGAGTGAGAGTATGCGCGAGAACATGTATACAGGCAGAAAGAATCCGACGCTAATACGTATAGACTTCCATGTAACAGTGACAAAATTGGTGGCTCTCAAACCACGAAACAAAATTCATAAATCGCGTTGGCTTTGAGGACCGAACAGGACATACCGCATACCCCATTTAAACCACAAAATTTGACAACTTATTTGGGAAGTTCACGAGGCATCAGAAGGCTCTCAAGACGACCGGAAATCCACAGCGTGTCTCCATACCAAATTTAATCGAAATCCGTTTAGTAACTTTCAGGTTTAAACCCATAGGAATGAACCCACAGATGACATAGCATCAACCATTTGTGTTCACAACGCATAAAAGTGCCTAGAAATACCGGATAATAAATTGCAAACATATAACAAAATAAACGGAGCTATAGGGGACATTTTGGAAAACAAATGAACAAAGAAACAAAGTTAAGAATTCACAGCATTACAGCTAAAGAAGCATTGAAATTTGGAAGTGAAGCTTAGGTACTGAAGAAAGTAGAGGAGCAACGATTAGAAACAGCATAGATGAAATTTTTGAGACGCCTACTTGGAATATCTAAACTACATAAAGAAAACAATCAATGTATTAGGCAAAAAAACGGTAGTACAGAACATAGTAAAGGAAATAAAACAGTACCAGAAAAAGTGGCTACAACACGTACACAGGATGAACACAAACAGACTACCAAAACAAGCACTACAATATAAACCAAAAGACGAAGGAACATAGGATGACCGAGGAAGAGCTGGAGGGACCACCTTCATCTTGAGGATTAAGATACAGGAAACACACCTAACCCTTCAGGAACATGATGATGATGATGATGATGATGAAATATCGGATAATGAAACCCACATCAATACTTGTAATTATGCAACAAAATCGAATTTGCTCAACGAATGGGAACGATTCATAAATTTCAACTGGCCTCTAGATAAGGTTTATAAAGGTAGACCAAATTATGTTTGTCACTGTAATTAATTTTTATTCATGGGTTTGCAGCCCTGCTGGGCCTAGGCCTCCTCATTCTTGAGGTCCGTCGATGACACTCAGACACATCACAATCGGTAGGGTTCCTCTGAATGGGTGCTCGGCCCGTCGCAGAGTCCTCTACCTGCCAGCACACAACAATCACAGGAGACAGACAACCATGCCCCCGGCAGGAATCGAGCACGCAATCCCAGCTAGCAAGCGGCTGCAGACCCACGCCTTAGACCGCGCGGCAGATCGACATTGTAATGTTTCTTTGGGGGGGAGCAACAGCCCACAGTGGGCCAGGGCCTCCTCATTCTTGAGGTTTCTAGATCACACACAACGACGCACCACAGTCGGTAGGACTCCACTGGATGAGTGATTAGCCCGTCGCAGAGACCTCTACCTGACAACACACAACACTCACAAGAGAGATACATCCATGCCCCCGGTGGGATTCTAACCCACAAACCCAGCAAGCGAGCGGCCGCAGACCTACGTCTTAGACCGCGCGGCCACTGGGACCGGCTTGTAATAAATACCTTAGCATACAAGTGTGCAGGGGAATAGGACCAAGTCCTACGTATTTTAGACTTTGGGACTACATAGACACGAGAGTCCACTGCATGCTCCAAAAGAATACTTTTCGCACGTGAGATGAATTTCAGAAACTTATGCCTTTAGAAGATTCTTATTTTGCGTTTTCTCCTCCAGACACTACAAGTGAAATACGGTTTGAAATAGGTGGAAATATTGCCTCATGCATTATTAACCCTATCCCTTTAAAAATGGAGGTCAGAGTTCAATTCCACGCTACGTCCGCTTCAGCCCCGATGAAAAACCTATCGGCACCCAGTGCATGGAAGACTTGGTGGGCTTCAGGATCTATTTGAACACATATGTGAAGAGAAAAATCCCCTGTCCCTGCGGTGGCACTGAATTTTACCCTGTAGAGTATTCCAATTGTGCATTTGTTCCACCAGTTTCTACAACGTAGTAAAATACATTTACATGCTTAACATATTTCAGGTGTTTAGACAACCTCGGGGAAACTGCGTCAGCCAGACTCAATGTACTTGTTTTCAAAATAATTTAATCCTTTAAATTTAGCAGTCATGTAAAATCATGTAAAGCACAAAAAATTTCCACGTTTTGCCTGTAGAATGTGCGTGACATTTATGTGTTTTGTATGGATTTCAGAACAAACAGCTATTGTTTCCCGATACAGCGATAACCGATTGGTTTTTACACAAAAGACAATATGTGTTTACGGCGCGGTACGAGCTGACACTCTGATTAAAATCGAGTCTTTTAAAATTACGTATGTTGAATGATAAGTAACATTTCTATTGCAGCCAATTATGAGTGGGCAGGAATAATTTAATAAAAGGGACGAGGCCGTAATTCACACAGTATGTCCTCCGTTTGTACTGTTCCACGTAATCACCAAACAACTGGACACACTTCGGCCAAAGATAAACATGTTTCGTAAAGCCGTCACGGAAGAACTCCACGCTGTTTTGAAACCAGGTTTTGACATTCCTGACCACTTCTTCATTGGACTGATGTCAGCGAAGGTATACTTTCAACTTCAGCACGATAAAAGTCGCGTGGCCCCAAGTCTGAACTGTATGGTGGATGTGTGGAATGCGATGATATTCAACCTCTACGTGTATTAGAATATCATGTAAGTTCTTTTCATATCCTTTTTTGTAAAATTTTTACGTTATTTTCATCTACATATTCTTTCAGCTATATTTTGCCATGTGAGCTAGTAAATTAAATGAGGTCCACAGAATATCCTTCTTTGTTTCAAATCCATTTTTATACTTTTATTCGTATTACATATCTCAGATTATTCATTTCACCAGCCATTTTTATTTTAAAACTTCGAATTCACTGTGGTATCGCGTGTAACCTAACTAGTACCCGTCCACCATGTAGCTTTCTGAAAAGCGTGATAATAGAATGAACCAGTGGTAGCTACAATTGTCATCACTGAATTGGCTGCACCCGTGCTGGTGATCGGAGGGCGATCTGCAGATGTGAAAGGTAGAAGGTAGCTGTGATTACTCTAATTTGAATAGACGCCAGCAGTCGTGGGATATGATGTGGTAGTTATATTCGTTCTGAAAAAGGAAGTAGGTAAAGGCGTAGAATTTCAGCCTACTAGGGGCTTGCCTTCTTGTGGCAGTATGACTTTGACACTGGCTAAATTATAGCGTTAAGCCGAGGCCGCTTTACCCCTGTGAAAGAGCCCTGGAACCCTATGGATAGGAGACTGGATAGTTTCCAGAACGGTCTGGAATACGAGGTTTGTTCAAAAAGTATCCGGACTGACCACAGTACATGAAGTAGATAAGGCTTACGGGGTTTTAACCCTAATTGTCTTCAACATAGTTCCCTTCCGCAGCTACACACTTCGTCCAACGTTTCTGCCACTGTTGGAAACATTCTGCGAACTCCTCTTTCGGGATGTCTAATAGCGTCTTCGTCGAATTTCGTTTGATGTCCTCCGTTGCCTCAAATCAGTGTCCTTTCAGAACTTTCTTAAGCCTTGGAAAGAGGAAAAAGTCACACGGTGCGTGATCTGGTGAGTATGGCGGCTGCTGCAACTGAGTGGTGCTGTGTTTGGCCAAAAACTGCTGCACAAGATGTGAACTGTGTGCGGGCGCAATGTCGTGGTGCAGAATCCAGTCGCCATCCCACCAAATTTCCCGTCGTTTTCGGTGAACTGATTCACGCAAACGTCGCAAGATCTCCACGTAGAATTTCTTGTTAATTGTTTGCCCATCGGGAGCGTACTGGTGGTGTGCGATACCCTCAGAATAAAAAAAAAAACCAGTAACATGATCTTTGTTTTGCTTCGCACCTGGCGCCCCTTCTTTGGTCGCGGAGAAGTGGGACCCTTCCACTATGACGATTGCTGTTTTGTCTCCGGGTCGTACCCGTAGACCCAGGACTCGTCACCTGTCACAATGTTCTTAAGAAACTGCACGTCTTCACATGAAAGCTCAAACAAATCACGAGCGATTGTCTGACGTTGTTCACGTTGGTCATCTGTTAGCAAACGCGGCACAAACTTCGAGCACACACGTTTCACGTGCAGATCGTCGGTTAAAATTACCTCGCATGAGCCCACGGAGATCCCACAGTCATCCGCTATCTCTCGTACTGTCAGTCTCCTGTTATTGCGAAAGATTGTTCTAACTTTAGCAATCATTTCCTCGTTTCTCGATGTTGACGGTCGTCCCGAGCGGGGGTCGCTTTCAACAGTGGTTCTAACCTCTTTAAATCGACGGAACCAGTCAAACACTTGTTTACGACCCATTGCATCTTCACCGTATGCTTGCTGCAATAATTGATACGTTTCCGTTGGGCTTTTTCCGATTTTAAAACAAACCTTGATGCAAATGCTTTGTTCGGTACTTTCACACATCGTAAAAATCGCTATTACATAAAAGCACATGTTACTTCCGCGACCTACTATAGCCAACTGAACAAACGCAGCCACTTGCAACCTGTGTCATGAGTTGCTAAGACATGTACGAACATGTCAAGACTGGTTGCAAACACATCCCACCAGTGAACAACCACTACAATTCCAACCCGGATACTATTTGAACAAACCTCGTAAGTACTGAAGACAGAGGGCAATTCCCATTCCGAAACTCCACCACGGATTTTCCTGTCCTTCAGCTCGCATCCTGTGACTGGGAAGCAGGGTCATAAAGGGATGTACTATATGTAAAGCCTAATTTAATTGTCTGGGCATGTGGAAGACTGGAAACTTGGCTTAAAGAGCGAGACTGTCACGCCGTGTGCTCAGTTGAGGAAAGTCAGAATCCTGGTATTCAAATCTGTCCATTATTTCTGCAAACTTGAAATGGCCCACGCTAATCTGTTATGGACGTGGGTTGATATAATGAGCTCATTAGGATGTAGTATGAAAGATTTCTTGGCGTGAAATAGGACAGAAGCACTTCCATTCAGTAAGAAGGAAAGCAGAAATTTGATTTGCAAACCGACTCTGGAGCGAACAATTGTGGCCGAATTGCGAGTTCAGTTATAGAAGACGTGAATTAATTGCAGTTACAAGAAAAAGGGGAATACAAGTTTCATTCATTCTATAGTGGGCCACGCGGCCAGAAATTATTATATAGTTAGACTGCTAGAAATTTCTATTGATAAGAATGGTAAAGTATGATACATTAGTTATTAACAATGTGGATATTTTTTCAGCAATACGAAAACAGCGGGCAGGAGATTATACACTATTTACTGCCTCGTATGTGTGCTGTGTGATAATAGAAAGATTTTACAGCAATGTCAGGCAGGCTGAACCGCTTGGTCAGGCATGCCGTGCGTCGTAGACATTGATAAAGGTAAATCTCACCCCATAACAGGCCATGAAGTCTGAGACAGGGAGTCGAGTTATAGCTGTACTCTTTCTTTAACCTCGGCGCTAGATGGGGTGGGAGGTCAACGTCACGCCCCGGCCGCTTTATCCCAGGGAAAGAGAACCGGTACCCATTTATAGGAGGCTTGGTGGGCCGCAGGGCCGCTCTGGACGGGTGCGGAAAATCTCACCCTTACCGGGATTCGATCCCGGGACCGTGCATTTAGTAGAGGGTCGTTATACCGGCTGCGCTATTCCGGTCCACTGAACGCATTAATAACTGAAAATGTAAATTCATCTATGGACAAGGAAATCAGGTCTGTGTAGAAACTACGCACTCGTCTAAAATTTTCTCACTCATGATCTTGCAGTTTCGGAAAAAAACCTATCAAAATTTGTTCATAGTAGCCTACATATGTTTTTATTAGCAGACCTATTTACCATCTTGTTTAACTTTAATGTTTTCCCCAGTAGTATACAACATGGGAAAACAAATGAATTCAACAAGGATAAGCCTTATAAAAGATATTCCCAAAAGACAGGCATTGGGGCAGCCGGGTAGGTAAGCAGAAAAAATAATTTCTTATTAGACTGACAAACAGCAGAAAAGTTACCACCTTCATTAAATGAAACTTCTCACTTACGCAATTTGCAATTACTCTATGTTCATAAGTTATGTACAGTAATTTAATTAATCTACTATTGCATTTAAGAATGTTTTAGAATTTTGAGGCGAGATGGCTTAGGTGGTTTAAATACAGTAAATTCCATTTTCATCTTGGAATAATATCAGTTCACTGATTTCAGACAATTCTTTCTGTAAGCCTATTACGTTCTGGCAAGTAACTGAACAGAGAGGGGCGCACTACATTATTGTTGAGGGATGGTTTTCTTACCTAATTTTAAGAGTTCCTTTTGGCATCGTTGACAGTCTACCTTTATTTTCCTTCACAGTCACCACGTCGCTTAAAACAACCTCTTCGCTGAAACAAAAAATATTGAACCGATCAACAGACATGTGTCGCGGAAACCAACGAACCAAACACACGCTACTTATGTTTCAATTCAGTAATATGTGTAGGTTCTTTGTTCTCTCTGTATTGGGTCGCTGTCCGCAGATAGTGTCTGACCTTGGCAGTCATGTGTGCCTAGTGAAAGTTTTTGAACAGACAGTTAACATTCTAAACAAGCCGTGAGCAAAAACTGTCCTCCGGACTGTCTGATAAAAATCAAGGGATATTTTTACGAACGAGGTAAATGTCTCATCGTAACATGATGTGAAGGGACAGCAGGGGAGTAAGTGTACACGTTTATTCTTTCTTAGCCTTGGAACTAAGTGGGGTGGTTTGTCAAAGCCACGCTTCGTCAACTTTATCCCTGGGAATGAGGCCTGGTATCTCACTGATCGGGCCCCAGGGCCAGTGTAGTCGTGTGTTGGGAAGAGAAAATTCCTTTACACACCGGATTTAGAATGCTTTTCACCAGCAAATTGGACTAAAATTTAAGGAAGGAAATAGTAAAATGCCATATTTGGAGCATAGCTGTGTATGGTGTTGAAACTTGGACAGTTCGAAAAGTAGATCAGAAACGCACCTACCTGGAAAGTTTTGAAACATGGTGCTGTAGGAGATAATTGGACGGATCGTGTGAAACATGAAGAAGTATTACAAGGAGTCTAGAAGAAAAGAAATATCCTAAGAACAATAAAAATAAAGGAATGATAACTGGGTTGGTCGCACGTTGCGTAGGAACTGCTTTTTTTAAAAAAACATTAATGAAGGGAAGTTAGAGGGAAGGTTAGATGCGACGGGAAGACGGGGAAGAAAACGTAAGCAACTACTGTAAGGCCTTAAGGAAAAGAGAGGATACCGGGAATTTAAAGAAGCACTAGATCGCACTGTGTGGTGAACTCGCCTAGGAAGTGGCCATGGACCTGTCGTACGGCAGGCTACAGGATTAAATTAAATAACCAGGGTTCGAGCCCAGTCCCTTAGACAGTCGCTATACCGACTACTCTATTCCGGTCCCTACTTTCCTAACGAAGAATAAAAATATTTAATATGGGTTTAATTTAAAAGCGGACAAGTGCTTAGTGCCTGTTAGATCTTTCAGACCTAATATGGAAGTAGTTTAGTAACAATGTTCATTATCGTCCTTATCTCACACTAGGCTAAGTATAAGAGTTATACTTTTACTTTAGCAGAGAACATAACAACGCAGACATTGTTGAATAATTTATGCACATTTCTGTAGTCATTTAGCTTCATCATCAAAGGAGAGTAAATCCTTTCTTAAATGGGACCTGGACATAACTGAAACCTGTATTTAGAGGTACATTTCGTAGTCCCGAGGATCCCAAGTATCTGTGTGAAACGGAAATTGTGTGAAACGGAAAAATTTCCCAAATCTTGCTGTTAAGTTATAGGCAGGTTTCACAGTATATAACATTGCCCTTCCTGTAACTAAAGACTGTTACAGTATGAAACCATCCAACGTGTTACAGAATAGCAAGCAGTCTTTTATTGCAAATGGGCATATTTATGAACCTGAAATCCAAGTACAGGCCACATGCTATGTACGTAACTACTTGTCACTCACACTGTGGCGGTCAATCGTCACTGTATAAATAGGTTTAGGAAAACACACATCTGTTAAGAATCTATGTAACACGGTGGTTTCGTCGACGAAGCAGTACTGCATCATTATCAACGTCTTCACTTCAGTATGTTGAAAAACTTCAATCTGTTTCAGCTTTTAATATCTCCTTATCACACTTCGATAATCATAAAAGAATGGTCTTTATCTGCCGTTGAAACTGTTGTGGTGTCTTGAAAATAGAGGGGAAAATACAAAATTAAATTAAAGGTAAAATTTACCTTAAAACAGGCCACGAAGGCCCAGTGGGGGAATAGAAATATAGCTCTATTCTTTATTTAACTTCGGCGCTAGATGGGGTGGGTGGTCAACACCACGACCCAGGCCCTTTAACCCCAAGAAAGACCCGGTACGCATTGTATAAGGCTGGATGGGCCTCAGAGCGGGTCTGGACAGGTGCGGAAAATCTGCCCCCCCCCACCGGAAGTCGATCCCCGGACCGTCCATCCCGTACAGAGTCGCTACACCGACTGAGCTATCCCGGCTCCAGGAGCAGAAACAAAACAATCCGAAATATTACTCCTGGGAAAAATTATCGTAATATATGTAATAAAATTGTAAGAAGTCATAATTAAATTGTAGTTGCAAAAACAAAACTAATTTTAATAACAGTCATTAAACAGATACGCAGTGTATTCATGACGTAACAATGTGACGCCCTCCCGCGCTGTTTATACCTCCTCGGCTATCCTTAGGGCCTGAAGCAACAATAAAACCCACTGAGGGCTTCAGTTGAAGTTCTTCCGAATATTTCTCGATTTTAAACACATCTATATGCTTTTCGCAAAAGTCACTGATATCAGATTTCACGGAAATCCGTCCAGTGGAAGCGGCGCTGAAATATGCATTTGGGCGGACGGGATGTTAGATATGACAAAGTAACAGGCGCTTCTCGCGAATGTGCGATGAGCCCATTGAGAATTTTAACTCTTCCCTTTCTTTGGTCTCAAGAAAAGTCCCTACCTACATTCTACAAAGTTTAATAAAATTCAACACTGTCTTTTATGGAAAATTACACCCACTCTACAGTTTAATGTATTCACAAAGTCAAACATGCCTTTCTGTTACAGACAGTTGTACAACATATTTGATCAGCTGTCACCTTGTTAAAACATTGTTTGAAATGTGACCGAATGCTATTTTGCTCAAAAGTCGGTTGATGCCTTACCATAACACAAGTGAAACATGAATCTGAGCCCCAGGCAAGTTCTGACGTTTCGTGTCATGCTATATTTTACGACTCGGTGATTAGTACCACACACCACACCTCCCCATCTCCGACCGAGATAGGAAGCTACTCTTTATCTGGCGTTCGCTAATTGTTCTCAGCCAACTCCCATATGTACAGACCATGCCGTGACGAAAAGTAACCCGTTTATTGTAGGAGTTTAATAATAATAATAATAATAAAACTAGTACCAAGAACTGGCGAATGAAATATGTACTATGTGGAAGCAAAAGGCGGAACAAGTGATCCCGATGGTAATATCATCTACAGGAGTAATTCCAAAGTCACTATCACAAAGTCTAACAAGACTTAACTTGCACCCCAATACATACATACAACTGCAAAAATCTGCAATTCTTGGCACATGTTCAATTGTAGGAAACTTTTAAACCACAAGTAAGACCACCGAGCCTAATCCTGTTGATTACTACATCC
>Ga0131853_10013075_pt1 | contig 15207 bp, 16 predicted proteins | sample TergutLab28metaG_FD_92764 | JGI IMG/M metagenome (GOLD analysis project Ga0131853, IMG submission 92764) | Labiotermes labralis P1 segment gut microbial communities from Petit-Saut dam, French Guiana - Lab288 P1 (version 2) (version 2) | ecosystem: Host-associated > Arthropoda: Insects >...
ACGTTTGGGAAAACCTGTTTATACAAGAACATCATATCCGTGGATCCTTAATCTTAGAACAACAGGTTGGGGAATATAACCCCCTCTACAGATTAGCCAACCTAACTAAACTCATGCCATACAATACACTCGAAGATTCTGATAGACAAGGGGAGGACCGGTTATAACATATCCGGAAACATCAGCCACATAAATCGGTAAGACAAGATACTGTTTCATCCATTATGCTTTTATCAATGACTATAATATAAAACTATTAGACGTTTAGGTATGTATGCCTAAAAATATGTATATATCGACACTAACTTCTCTGTCATTATGAATTACAGACATGCTGTCACAACACCATTATCACCATGTATACAACGCACATAAGTAACTTTAGCAGATCTTTGAGGCTCCCTGATGATGGTTGAAAATAGCAACCGATACATGTTGGAGACCTATGAATGTTTTTAAAGTGTTTTAACCAAATAAGGTTTTACAATATTTTAAAGACAAGGTGCATTTGTTGGTATTTTAAATGAATGGACGCACTCAAAATATTCAATAAGTTTTGCTTTTCTCTGTGCAATATTTGTCGTGCAGTGGGGTCAAATGAAAAACACTTTGTTCACTTTCCTGGCAAGTATACCAACAACCAACATCTATCAACCGGTCTTTATTCAAGGATCCTAAACTACTGAGATGATGTACAACTACCTCTAATATCGATAGAAAGGATTACATAATTAGAGCTGTCTGGGGTACCAAAGCTAATATAGTGGACGTATTTAATTATAAGTTCCCAACATCCTCCCCACCCTGGTCAACCTCCAGGGGGATGAGCGGCGGTATGGGGCGTGTAATTTGGCGGCCATCACTCGTCCGTAGCACCAGCGATCTCACTTGCCCGTCCGCCACTCTTCGATGCGTACCCGTCCCCACAAGTGTCTGGGGCGAACGCCCTTTTGTGTTGAACTTCGTGGATACTTCTCAGTTCTGGCAGATACTCTTTTGTCTGTTTCCAGAAATCTTCAGTTTTTGTTTCAATCGAAGCTTCTTGGCCAGGCTCTGCTGGAGAGCCATGAGAAATTTATCCGTACTCACGTCGGTACGGAGTTCTAAGTGCACCGCTCGAGTGGTGGGGCATGTGACGAGAGTGATGTATGAGTTGTGCATGTCACTCCCCACCTTGTTGCACAGTGGTCCAGGAAAATCTACGCCGGTAACGGCGAATGGCTTTGAAGGCTTTACGCGGTCGAGTGTCAATGGTGCCTGTATTTACTGTCCCCGTGGATTCTTCAATTTCCACGCGTGCAGGGCCCTTTTGATGGTCTGACGAGCCATAAGGATCCCAAACTCACTGCGAAGCTGAGACAGTATGATACGCCGAAATGATGTAACCGCATGTGGGTTTGTAGGATGAACAACTCCGTGAAGCGGTGGGTGCTGTCGAGTAGCAGCAGGTGTTGCTCTCTAGGGAGGTCAGCACACTGTAGTCGACTGCCCAAGCGGTTGAGTCCACCTTCCAAAAACGAGTTGAAGTGTAATTTTGGACAGTCGTGGCAGAGGTAAGTTCTTCCATAGCTTTTGCAGTTCGGCGGTGAAAGCTTCCTTCTGAACTACCCTTACCCAATACATACGTGCAGCCTTGAGCTCGGTAGCTGTTAACTCACCGACTTTGATCTCTTTCCGACGGACATTGTTCAGGAAACGAAGAATCCAAGCCGCCGCTCGTACTAGTTTCAAATAACTGAATCTAGAAGCGTCGATAAGACTGATAGGCGTGGTTGTTATCAGAACTTGTCGTGGATTACTTTTCGGGAAGAGAGAGACTCGGGAGAGTTCCGGATGGCCAATTCTCCACAGGTCGTGCAAGCCATGACGGCCCGTGCCACCAGATATTGGGGGATTGAATTTGGTCGCCAAGGAGTCCCCGTGAGAGGTCAGCAGGGTTGTCCATTGTTTCGTTGCGTGGGGTTATTGAATGTCTATTTCAGTGACTCTGTTGCAGACAAAAATCTTCCTTTGTTTGGATCACTGCGTGTCCAACTCAAGATCACAGTGGCGTCCGACCATAGTATCGCCTGATTAATATAACCTGTCGCTGTGCAGAAGTAATGCAACAGCCGTGTACCCAACAGTGCCACTAAAAGCTCCAATCGCGGCAGGGTTATCCTTTTGACAGGTGCTAGCCTGATTTTGCTACACGCCAAACGGATCAGAATTTGTCGTCTTTAGTCGAACGAATTACAAGGCTGCCACTTATGCCCTTTCCGAGGCGTCGCAGAAAATGTGGACTTGGAAATTCCCCTTCGAGGTGGCTAGCAATCGACGGTTGTGCATTTGCCCAAGCATGCCACCGCCCTCCAAGGTCAGAAGACAAGAGCTCGTTCCAGTCAGTTACCGAATAACAGTTTCCCGACTACAGACACAGGGGAGTATAATCCGAGTGGATCGTAGAATCTAGCCGTGGTTTGCAAGAGCTGTCTCTTGATACTAGGCCCTTCTGTTAGCTGCCGAGTAATTGCCTCAGGGTCAAAAGAGAAGCAATCAGTTTCTGTGTTCCAGTTTAGCCTAAAGGTTGTGTCTGTACTTCGGTATCCTGGCCTTCAGCTCTCCAGATGGCTTTCAGCGGCTCCGATTTGCTAGCCCATTTTGCCAAGGGAAAGTTAATCAGTGTCATCAATGCGCTAAGTTCATAGTCTATGGCGATTGCGCCTGTGTCATTCTCTGCACCGGCTGCGAAATCGTCCATGAACCTGTTTCTGAGTGGCACCGTGGTGGGGAATGTGTCCTTGTGCCTGTCAGCGTGTTCCGTCAATGTTACAGACAGACCGGCGTACCAGTGAGGCCAAATGGTATCCGGGTGAAGCGGTAATTCATAATTTCATCCGTCGTAGGTAGTGTACTTCACTATCTGTGTGTAATTCTGTACCAGGAAGATCTGGCCAAGTCTCTATCCACGTCTAGGGCCAATTGAAGGAACGCTTGGGTGATATCGCTGATGATGGCTGCGGGGTGCAGTCTGAAAATTAGGAGAATTTCGATGTCTCCGGCAAAAGATTGGGTCCCATTTCTAGGACCTCGTTGAGAAAAGGCGCGTTGGTTTCTTGAGAAGACGCGTAAAAAACTATAATCAAATTAGTCTTCCCGTGTTTTTCTTTCTTCACTGCTTGATGTGGAAGATAAGACACTGCTCGTTGAGTCCTCAGCAGCAGTGGCTTCGACTTGCCTCCTCGTGATATAATGTAACTTTTCATTGTACATCTGTTTCAATGCTTCATGTTCTCAGACCTTTTTCTGTGTTAAGTCTGTTCCTTGGTAAGGCGGTGTCCTGCTTCTTTGGAAGAGAAGCTACACGGCTTTGATCTTTAACGCGGAAAGACGCTCGATATTCCTCAAGAAATTTCGAATCCTTGGCACTTACGGATCTATCGTGGTTGGCGGATATCCCAATAGTCTGTAAATCCCACAAGCGTCTGGGATCGTCGCCCGAGGGCGTGAAGGTCTGATCTCAATTAATGAAGTTCACCACAGCTGAATTCACGTACGTTTCGGACCTATTCCCGCTTAGTATCAACCGAGCCTGGTAGCAGCTAGCACTGCCGACGTTGAGATATCTATGGGCGGACTGTCCTTCACTCCCTTCCAATAGTAATCGCCACCGAGGAGAATCTCTACGGGAATATCTGCCTTGGAATTGGCCTTAGGGTCAGCCAGTTGAAATTTGTGGGAATACGCCAAGGTCGTAACGTCTTGTGGGACAGCTGGCTGGCGTTGGCGCTCTCGCACGTCTTGATGAAAATCATGGAATGCGTGCAGACCCAATCGAATCGAACAAATCTCCGCCGGCTTGACTGGTTGGAAGGTTGTACAAGTCCCTTCCGTTAATTCATTAAAGTTTGTCGTTTGTCAAGGTTGCTGCGATAAAACTTGGCAAGCTTTCTCCGTCGAGCACACAGCCAGTCAGTCTACTCAACTCCGTTGGTCCCGTGATCCAAACGTTTGCGGTTAGTAGGTAAGTGAAGTGACTTCTATTCTCCCTGGTGAAGTGAGGTACGTCTGAGTCGCTGGAGCCTTAGATTTGTTCCCGTCGTCACAGATATATGGTGTGACGTCTTGCACCTAGTACATATTGCCTTTCCCTTCTTTCCGCAGTTTGAGGCAATATGCCCTCCGTTGAGGAAGAGGAAGCACCGGTTTGCTGTCTTTAGCCTATTCGTTTGGTGACGTCCGTGATCTTTTTTACAATCCGGAACCCATTGGCCGCGAGAATAGCAAAATGCACAAAACGGTTCCGGTCCTTTCGTTGTCTTCCGTGCTGTTCCTACAGACTTGGCTAGTACGTGAATAGTCGCCGTTCTGGAAGTGTAGGCAGATAAAGTGGAAGACTCACCGCGTATCTTCTGTGTGGTGAGGGCTTCGTCCACTTCGCCTAAAATGACATCAATTAGAGAATTCCCATTCTGGATAGCTTGACGTGAGCGGTCCAACGGCGACGTATGTCATCTGGGAAAGACCGGATTATTTTCGGCGCAAGTACTCTGCCGTATCCATTTACATCCTCTCCAAGTACGCGAAGCGCGTGGATGCGCCTGTTAAGTCTATGTACGTCGAGTTAGGTGCCTCTGGGTTAGCGTATTTGATGGGCTCTTTATGTCCTTCAGGTCATCCAAACGAGCCTAGGTAATCCTATTCTTGTCGCCGTAGCGTGCTTCAAGGATTTTCTTCGTGTCTTCACACCTTTCGGCGACCACGGCAGTAGTCTCGACCAAGTGCTTTGGTTCCTCTTCTAGGTAACCCCGCAGGAATATGTGCTTATTGATTGTCGTTAGCGATGGATTGATATCCATTGGCTGCTTAAACTGCTTCCAAAAGCGCGCCCATGCCTCAGTATCTCCAGAAAAAACCTCGAGCTTGATCGGGGTAAAATTATGGTGGCTGTTGGAGCAATCGGAGCTACCGTTACTGCTGCCTCACATGTGTCAGTAATTGTGACATTCGTTCTCGAAGTCGCCAAATCCTTTCCATCTGACGCGAAGTCCGCACGATGGCGCGCTTAGCGGATTCTATGTATTCTTAATATTTCTGTAGGTCCGAATCATATTCACTGTCGTCGAGGACTTCGTAAATCTCGTCCAGGCTCGTTAGTCGGCCCAGAGTCTCGCGTAGTCTGTCTTTGTAGTACTCGCAATCTTCAAGTGCCGTAGTATCGGTGAACTTCCCTACTTCTGTGACGAAGCGTGTGATGTTCCCTCGTTACCTGGCGCGCCTTCCCTTCAAATTGTGCAGCCTCTTACCAGCGTCTTGCATGGTGAGAGTCGTGTAGATTTCCTCCGTAGCACTCATCTGTCGTGTATTGCTTCAAATCGTCCGCAGCATCTGGTAGCGGGTAGAGTTTAAAGGAGGTAATACGGGAGTAGGAACCTCCTTTATCGGCTGAGCCATTGACTTTCCGTTGCTTGCTTCTGGCTGTCACCACTAGATGGCACAACTTTGTAGACGTGAATATAAAGCAGCTACAGATATAAAAGTTTCCAGTATTTTCAATGGAAAAAAACAATTCCTACGATCTACCATCTATCAATACACGCCGTTGTACATCTGCGTAAGTGCTGACACAGCTTCAAATGTAGCTATTGTCAAATCCTGCAAATTAGTTCGAACTCTAAGAAAAATGTCCAATGCCAATTAGCTGACCGAGATGGCCTCCAGGGCCTTTGGCTGCGGCATGTTTCCAAGTACTGGTGTTGTTACTTCCCATAGTGCAGCGTGAATTTTACTGTAGCGGCAGTCTTAAATCCTTTAGTTCCTGATGCGGAAGTAGTAATCACCCCTAAGATTTTTGGGTTTCGACACCAGATCTTTGCCGTGCAGTGCGGTCAAATGAAAAGTACCTTGTTCACTTTCCTAGTAGGTATACCAACAGCCAACAGGTCTACCAATCGGTCTTTATTCAAGGATCCTAAACTATGGAGATTATATACAACTACCTCTAATTTCGATAGCAAGGATTACATAAGTATATGTGTCTCAGGCACCAAAGTTAATATAGTGGGCGTGTTTAATTATGAGTTCTCAACAACAATGCTTACACAAACACACCTCTTTTTTACACGTTATACGTACATTGTCTTGTGTTTGTTTTATAAGTACATAATTTTCATATGTGTTCATGTTATTTATATTAAATTAATTTTATCTTGTAGTGCTTCAGAAACCATTTTATTAGGCCTGATAAAATTGCCGTTAATCTGAATTATATTGGTACGTGCCGTAAGGAGGTGGGAATACTACTCGTAATACTGTTCTGAGCTGGTATTCCAGACTAAATTATAACAGGATTGTGTTCAACTTTGCTTGTTGTCTGAGGCGTATTTTGATTTTTCCAGCATATTGGGATTTGGATTATATTCTTTATTCATGTGATGGGTTGTCATTTTATTATTTTTGTATATACGTAGGTGTATCAAAACGTTTCGAGATTAGTTCCATAGAACGCCAACCAATGGCAGTACGTGAATGCGTGCGATGGGCTTGGGAGCAGGGAACGTCGCCACTCAGTATGCGGAGTGGCGTCGCTGTGTGAACATTGGGGGTTGCACAACACGAGTGTTTGTCACCACGCGTGCCTTCACATTTGCGATTTCAGCATGGACGTGATACTGGAGCAGAGCGCAAACGTCAAATTCTGCGTGAAACTTGGCAAATCTGGAGCGGAGACTTTTGAAATGATACGACGTGCGTATGGAAATGAGGCCATGATTCGTGCGAGGTGTTTCGAGTGGCACGCGCGCTTCAAGAGAGACAGAACATCACTCGAAGACGACGAGAGGTCAGGGCGAACTTCCACGAGCTCAGCACCTAAAAATGTGGAAACAATTCGGCGGCTTATGCACGAGGATCGTCGGAGAACCATTAAGGACATTGCTGCAATCATTAATGTGTCATACGGTACAGAGCAGCCAATTCTCACGTGTGATCTTAACATGCACCGTGTTGCTGCAAAGTTCGTGCCAGGCTTCTTACCCCGAAGAGAAAGAAAATCGTGTTGCAATTTGTCAGAGCTTCGTCAGCGTGTCCTGGATGACCCATCCTTCATGTCGAGGTTCATCACTGGGGAAGAGAGTTGGGTCTACGGGTATGATCCCGAGACTAAACAACAGTCTTCGCAATGGAAGAGCCCAGGATCCCCAAGACCGAAGAAGGCGAGGCAGAGCCGCAGCTCGACCAAGAGCATACTCATCTTGTTTTTCGACATTCGAGGGATTGTGCACCATGAATTTGCCCCCGAAGACCAGACCGTGAACGCCGGGTTCTACTGCAGTGTTCTTCGCCGTCTGAGGGAGGACATTCGGCGAAAACGACCTGAATTGTGGCGCGCGGGCAATTGGCTGCTCCATGATGACAATGCACCCTCTCACCGAACTCTCGTAACTCATGAGTTACTCGCCCACAACAGCATTATCACACTTCCGCATCCACCGTACTCACCAGATTTGGCCCCTTGCGACTTCGTCTTCTTCCCGAAGATGAAGCTGCAGCTTAAGGGTCGCCGCTTTGACAGAGTGGAGGAGATCCAGCGGGAATCGCAGAATATTCTTGGTACGCTTCGAGAACAGGACTTCCAGCACGCGTTCCAGCAGTGGGAACGGCGCTAGGATCGAAGTGTCGTTGCACAAGGGGACTATTTTGAAGGGGATGCTGCCCAAACTTAAATCAAGTAAATACACTCTAGTGTATGGGTCCAATCTCGGAACTTTTTGATACACCATTGTATGTGTTTATATAATATAGCATTTACTAAACTCTTGAAATTGCAACCATGTAATACCACAGTAGTGGGCTGGCAAGTGACACAGGCTTCCTTCATGGTGTATAGGCTGCTGGTTAAGAGAAACCTGAAGGAGAGAGAAGACCTAGTCATAGATGGGAGGATAATATTATGGCTGATGAAAGTGGTGCGTTTCCTTCATTCTAGTATGTAACCTATTTTGTTTCATAAAATGTAGATCATGTTTTGAATAACTGAGGAGCTGCTGGTTTCTCAGGAAGGAATCTGCTCCATGGATGTAGTTAATTATATGTCCTTGATGTTTGAAGGCTCACAATCTGCTGGCAGTGCAATGCAATGTAATGCAACTAATTTTATAATAAAACCAATTCTGTTTACCGTATGCATTTATATAAAGCATTCATGAAACCAGAAAAATTAAGTTTGATACTGTGGTGATTTGTTTTTGGTGTTGCGTCGTTGTGCATTTCTGTTGTCAATAGATTCACTTTCAATTACAGTATAGTCTTTCAGCGCAATTGTTTGTGTTGCTTTGAGACAATATGCTTCTTTTCTGCTATGCAGTTGAATGTTTCTCTTGATGTATAATGTTCATACACCTGTTGTTATATTTGCTATTACTTCTATAGGTACCACACAGGCCAATACACCATATATAGAGATGGTACTATGTACACTGTACATCCCATCGAAAATGCCTATTAATATTTCGTAGATTTTGTTCTGAACATATGAGAAGAACTTCAACAACCAATGCAACTGCAAACAGGAGAGAAGATATTTTCAAATTGGCATTTGGGAATGAAAACCTGCACGAAAATATTAATTGCTAAGGTGTTGGAGCAGTAAACCTTGTCACACGCAGAAATGTAATTGCTCAGAGCATAGTGTTCCCACACTGAAACATTTGTAAGTACGTTGGAAATCTAATCGGAATATTCACCATCAGAGGGATCACATCATGACTGACTGGACACGACATTGAATCATACTTTATAAAAAAGTTTCCAGAGGCACTATCTGTCATGGTGGTTCCAAATGGTAGGGAGAGACTGTTAGTAAGTAAACGAGAGGCACCGAACTTTGATATGGAGACATTCAAATTGAGAAAGCCAAATGATTTGAAAGTTATAGACGAGTATCATGTTAAGACTTCAGACAGGTTTGTAGGTTTGAAGAACTTTGGCAATGGCAGGAAAACTAGTAGGGCTTGGGGAAAATATAAATAAAAATCTCATCTAAAGAAGTTCAGATCTTTACAAAAAAGGCAAAGATCAACCGTACTTTCATTAAGAATGTTCAAAATGTATAGATGAAACATAGCAGGCTGAATTACAGTGGATACGAAATTCAAGTTAGAATACTGCAGATAATAAAAACAGTGTAAGGTGTGGACATTCAGGAATGTAAAGCATCAAGATTTGAAAGGGGAAATTAGTAACCTTGAAACAAATTGTAGGAACACAAATATTAGAGACTAGTATAGAGGCGTAATGCAATTTGAGGATGATTACCAGCCTTGAACTGACTTGCTAAAGACAATAATGGTTATGCGCTTGCATATTGTCACAGTAGTGTGAATAGACTGAAGAATCACTTCTGTCAATTACTGAAAGCGCATGGGTATAATGACTTTAAGCAGAATGAAATATGCTGAAGCGTTTGAGGTGTTGGTTGTTGGAAAGTTGAAATGTATGAATCGCCAAGTATCAAGATCCAGCAGGAATGGTTCAAAGAGAAGTTAAACAGTATGCAGTGAGATATGAAATCTAAAGACAAGGAATTTGCTGAAGCATCAAATGAGCCTATTATTGTACCTGCTTATATGAAGGTGCTGAAACAAATATGGGGCGTATATCTAAAAGGTCGTGATGAGTTGATAATGAAATATACTCTTACGCTTTGTTAATTGTTCCGCATCTGTTTACGCATTGGTCCCAGCGTTTTTACCACTGGTGGCGGCACTTCTGGAACTGACTGTTTGGAATCACCTATGTAACAGTCGGCATTTGTTCCTGAATGTCAGGGAGTTACTGGAAACAACTTGTTGAAAAGTATTAGGGTTAGATACTACCAAAAAAAGTTTCATTGTGTACGTAGTATGGAGAGAGGAGGTGGGCAAAGACTAATGTTAGTGAAATTTGTTTACTTTGGAAAGAAGCTGGAGACACTGATAGGCATGAAAAAATTAAAAAAAAAAGCTCTTGCCGAGCGTGACGTCAAAAATGCCAGCAGTTTTTTCCCCTGCCGTAGCACTAAAGTGAATGGCACGACAATTGCAGTGTGTTTAATAAACAGTTTTTTAATCTATGAATACTTTCATTTGGGAAATCACAGCTACAAAGCGAAATCTTGGTGAACGAGGCAGATGTGATTCTGTAATCTGGGTATGAAGCATGTTCACATGAAAACAACTCCTCAGAGAGCCTCTAACAAAGAATATGGCATTACTGATAGAAAACTCATAGTAAAATTACTACGCTATGCACACTTTCCACGCAAATGATCAACATCATTAGCCTATGTACAGAGCTCTCATACCGAATTTTACCCATACCGAAATATACGGATAGAAATTTATTTACGACAGTAAATATTGTACTTCGACTGAGCGGATTTTTAAGAAACTCATACACTTCCTGAGCGGCAATACGTATAGATCTATAGCCCTTGAAAGTGTGTAAAAAATTGAAGAAAATGTGGACTAAATGTAATTTACGCCTTTAAGTAAAGTATGGATTTCATTGCACCGACTTCCGTTGAACTCACAATGGCTCAGGTCTACTATGAACTGTTTACCTTAAATCCGTCAAGAAATTTTGAAATTGCTAGTGGAAATGCCCTTGTATCTCTAGGTAAAGTTAGGTTTAATTGCACTGATTTTCACGGAACTTGCAGTTTCTGTGTGGCTTGTGGCGCTATTTTGTACCGATTGTCAACTCATCAAGAAATATGATGAACATTGGTAGAAATTAATGTGTGCCATAAGCAACATACGATTCTCGCTGGACCCTTCTTCACGAAACGTTGTATAAAGAATTTTTTTTTACTGAATTTTGTGAAAATCCGACGGTTTAGTCGCTTTTCCTGGGTTACCGACGGTCTGGCAGACGTAATTGGAGTCCGTGCAAGGCGTTCTTTTTTAATTCTTATATGACGCCTAGAAATGTATGTTTATGGACAAGTGGTTCACATAGGAGGCCATGTGTTCCTAAAGTACAGGTAAGGTTGCCTTGTGTACCTGCCGTGACGGCACAGGTGGGGAGTAGAGGAATAGTTCCACTCAGACTCGACATCATTGGTAGATGGAGGTGAGTCTTGCATCCTTAGTCTCACTCAAATAGTACCTTACCCATCTGTCTATCATACTGTCAGTCTATTAATCAAACTGTTTGAACAGTAAAGGAAGACTCCAATGATCACAGTCATTTCCGTGACAAATCACTTGAATTCGTTGGTGGGTTTATAACTAGAAATTAGTTGATCCAGTAACTCTGATATTTTTATTTTAAAGTAACTGGAGTATGAGAAATAAATATAGCCTAATTATGAGAATAAAGTAAATAATGTTTATTACGTAGAGAATGGTAGAAAGGAATTGTGCTGTGTTTGTTGCTGAGCACTTCCGGCACAATTTTGGATACAAAAGGCACTGATGTGCGCAGTGAATTTCCGATTTTCCTCTATACCCTCTCCCCTGTCGTGTTGTACCTGCCAAGTAAGGCCCTTAGTTTACTTTTGCATGGGCTTCTGAACTGTTGACGTCTAAATTAGGTTTCGTTCTTGACTTCTAAGTTATGTTTGCTGACTACTTAAGACAGGCCATTGGTCCCTCTGCTGGCTTTGTGTGTGTATGTGTACCTTACATTTCTGTTGGGTTAAATGTCATGAGTTGTCCAGTTTCATATGTACATTAAGTTTTCTTTATCACGACACAAGCCAGGTTATTTTGCGTGTGTTTGATGTCAGTGTTGAAGGGCATCATGTGAGCATAATCATTTTCTATTTTGCTTATATATTTGCCTTTGTAATTATTACGTTCTGTTGTCTTTAGTTTCTTCAGTCGGTGTAGTGTTGTGTTACTTGGGGGATAGTGCATAATATTACAGTACTTTTCAAACATGAAACCCACGTGTTCCCCGAAAAGTTTTGGGCATTTTGTTTTTTGAAGTTATTTGTGTCGATTTATTTTTATAATAATTTGAAACTATGAAAGAGAAAATATTTAAAAACTACTCTATTACGTTGTGACAGGGAATACTTTGGAAAGAAATAGGTGCATAACTTCAGAACATTATAAAACTGCTATCGTTTTCAACTACTTAACTTTGTGAATCTGCATTTTCGCGATGCATTATGACAAAAGTAAATACAGAAATAAGCTGGACGATTAGGTTGATCTCAATTAAAAATGTCGCCCATTGTACCAGATTTAAAATTGATGTATACCTCAAAGCAGCCTCATCCATCTCACCGAGAAATCAACACACCACAATTCGTACTGTTTTATTGATTGATTAAACCAACAGTGATGTTTTATTGTTATATTATGTGCCTATAAAAAAAGAGCGTACGATCAACTTCCTCCTCCCACCCACTTTTTGAGTTCGCCTATATTGCCAACTCAAAAACGGAGTGGCATCCCGTTGAAATTCTTCAGTATAGACAAAGGTTCAACAGAAGAAAAAGTTTTAAAAGTACTGGAATATTCAAATAAAACACAAAGCAGAGGTGTGATTATTTAAAGCATTTAATTTTTAGGCTATTAAGAAGTATAAATCTTTCAGTAAAGTGAAGAAGCATTTAAAACTTCAACACAGAGAATTTGTTACAAATTTTCGTAAAGTCAGTAGACTAATTATGAGGTGTCCAGTTACGTTAGCGTTGTCATCGTCATAGGGCTGGTGTGTGCTTCTGGTGCGCTCTTCAGCCATAGAAGGAAAAAGCAGCTGCAGGATATCCAGCTGCCAGAGCAGGATACGCAGGAGCTGCAGCGGGGTAGCCCGCGAGAGATACATAGGGGTAGGCCCCATAAGTGTCATAGGCACCATAGGAAGAGCCAAAATGTATAGATTCAGAGTTCCGGAGTTTTTCTTTTTTTGTTTCTTGGGCAGCAGCAGCAACCATAGCTAAGATGGCGAGAATAACAGCGACCTGAAGAAGATAAAACCAGATATGAACCTTTCTGTATAACGAATGAGATTGCTTGCTCAGAAACCCTAAATGCCTCGTCTGTGGTTATCTCGTAAGTTGATATGCGAATAAAAACTAATTGTCTTGCCATCTGTTGACACTTTCATTATTTATCAGAGACTTATTATAGGAACATACAAACAGATGCTGCTGGGATGGCAGTCTTTACGGTGACTAGACTGGGAGCCGGATTTCTGAGAATTGTAGTTCAATCCCCAGCAGGGACAAGAAAGTTATCTCATTTTGAAAGCACCCAGACACGTTCTGGGACACGTCCATCCTCCTATTCAGTGGGTATCGGGGATGCTTTCTCAGCGGATAAAGCGGGCGGGGCTTAAAAATTACCATTCATCCCCATCTAATAAGTAAAGCCATAACTCAATTACCTTTCCTTCAATGATAAGCACAGAGAAAACTCTATCATTTTAACTTTTGCCTACAACAAAACAGATGTAGTTATTATACACATCGGGACAGAGATTCGTGTCATCTAGAACAACGTTTTCCGAAGTGGGTCCCGCAAAAAGGCGAAAGATAAATAAAATGAAGTTTTGTGTGCTGCATCCTTATGACCATTATTTCAGATTTCGGTCTCTAAAAAAACCAAGCAAGAAAAACTGAGGCGTGTCTGTGAGATTTGCGGTTGTCCGGTGGTGAATCTGAAAATTACATTCGTCTGGTTTCGAGTCCGTTTCATTGGGGTGAAACGTGCCAACGTTTTGGAGGTAAATACTACCTGTATTTTGACCTCTAAAATGGATGAACGTCATGAAATGACTAACTCCATGGAGCAGAGTCCTCCCTGAGAACCTAACATTTACTCAGCTAGTCAAGGATTTCCCACCATATTAAGGAACCCGAAGGTTTATTACCGCATTCACAAGCCCCCGCCACTAGTTCCTAGCCTGAGCTCCAATGGATCGGTCCATGTCCGAGGCCTTGTGAAGAGTTCTGTAACATTGTAAGTTTTTACGGTGAGTAGTTGTTAGCACCACACCCAATTCCCAAGCTGGAGGACCACCCCATGTCAGCTGTCCGCGACTGTTTATTTAGTATATTCGCAGCTACCCTCCATATTGGAGGCCGTTACTCCATCTGCATTCAGAAGATGTGCCGTGGTGGCAGGGACCCACGTATCACGGCTAAAATGTATGAATCCACAAAATTTGGTACTGAAGACGTATAAACTACATGAAGTTCGCGTTTCCATTATATTGGTTCACGTATATACGTCGTGTATGCCTGTTGAGACATGTAACTTAATCAGAATGTAAGGAAGGCTAGTTTATTAGGTGAATAATCATTAAAATTTGGGATTATTATGTTTAATTCGTTTTGTAGTTAGACATTAAGTTTTGACTGAAATTCGATAATAAAGACTAGCACTTCATGCAAAGGTAAAAAATATTTTATATATTTTAAAATAAATGCTGATCGGATAATAACGGAAACTGGAAACACGCAACAATTAGGGTGGTGAATACTGTGTTTTACACAAGCTCTTTTCATATAACTCTCAATATATTGCAAAAGAGAAGTGTCAATGTCTAAGAACCACGACGTAGAGGCGTATAGTGGGCATGGAGGTTTGCCTCACAATTTGCAAACCCCAGCACTATATGGAACTAAGCTGAAGGTAGGTGAGACCTGGTGTGGACTTTGTGATCATGTTAATTGACACTGTCTATACTGAGAACCGAATGTCAGGAGTCCAGGCCCTATCCTATCACTGGGCTACCATAAGTACTTTTTACGCGTCCCCAGCAAAAAGTTAAAACAAGCAGGCAACATACCTATAAACGTAACGTTTAGAAGAGGTCGCGTAATCATTGTTGCCGTGCAAAAGCAATAGGTATTCGGTATTCTGAGTGTGCGTTTGTATCTTTGATTATCCACCATGCAAACGCATGCACTGTATTATATTTTTATCTGTGTTCTGTCCTCCTGTACCATATCTTTCCACATTATCTCATAAACGGCACGATTTTCGAAAAAAAAAATATATACATAAAACGTGTTTTGATTTTCTGTACAACTTTTTTCGAAACATTGCTCATTCTAAGAAGAATTCAGCGAGAAACTATCTTAAATGGACATAAGTTTTCATGTAAAGTACCCTTTTTTCTTGTTGGAACTTGAATTTTCTTGACAGATATCCGAAAAAATACCGAAGTATCAAATTTAATAGAATCCGTCCAGCGGGAGCTGAGTTGCTTCATGTGGACTAACAGACA
>Ga0131853_10013076_pt1 | contig 15207 bp, 11 predicted proteins | sample TergutLab28metaG_FD_92764 | JGI IMG/M metagenome (GOLD analysis project Ga0131853, IMG submission 92764) | Labiotermes labralis P1 segment gut microbial communities from Petit-Saut dam, French Guiana - Lab288 P1 (version 2) (version 2) | ecosystem: Host-associated > Arthropoda: Insects >...
CCTCGTTATGCAGTCTCCTCCATTCCCCCGTTACCTCGTCTCTCCTAGGTCCAAATATTCTCCTCAACACCATGTTCTCAAACACCCTCAGCTTCCTTTCCTCCCGCAATGTCAGCGACCAAGCTTCACACTCATACAAAACAAAGGCAAAATTATAGTTCTGTATATCTTGATCTTTAAATTTTTTGATAGCAACCTGGAAGACAAAAGGTTCTGTACCGAATGATAGCAAACATTTCCTGACTTCAAACTGCTCTTAATTTCTTCCGCAATAGAATTTGGATTTGTTAAAGTGTTTACTCATGTTACTTAATTTAACTGAATTTAATTTTTGCTAAGAACTTATCTGAACACGAATTCTATGTTAAACCTGTCGGTTATAACTTCAGAATTTCCACCGCACCGCGTAACCGTGTTCGTGACCGTCTCCTTGAAATAAACTGTTTTATACACATAAGTAAAGTCTAAATGTGTTTAAGATACACAGCTTGAAGACACTCACTTTAATCCGGTGCGCACACAAAGACGTGGCGATTTACCCTCCGCTGCCAAATAGAGGACACAAATATTGGTGTGGTGCTTAGAAGATTGTATATCTTGTAACTTCATATATTTCCCAATGACACCACGTGTAACGGATCTGACCAGTGATAAGAAAAATTAGAATCTGAAGTTAAGGAACATTAAAGATTATTTTTTTTACCTTACTGCTCTATAGTTGTCTTTCATGTCTGCTTCTTCCCAGTGTCTGATTTCTGAGACAGATTTTTTTTATCTTGAGGGACTTGGAACAGGTAAAGGAGCGACACTAAGCACGAGTCTTCTCTGTAATCACGCATGTCACGCTCACCATCTCCCTCTCTAGACTCATCTTCAAACTCACTGCTGATTCACACTACTGCTTCATACCATTGACTCATCCGTCTCTACCGATTTTTCACTTTTTTACCTCCCTTCATTAACTATAACTAGTTCTTTTCATTCACTACGTCTCATTCTGGCATGAAGATCGCATAATAATGAGATCATTTCCTGATAAGAATTAATGAATACTTGCTTATATTGTGTGACACTATTTATAGGCACCATTTACTATGTTGTGTACTTACCATAAATCAGCATGGGGATGGCCGTAATGTCGTTTATTCTCCTTAAATTCTCCGACATTATCAGGTCTCGAACCAAGTTTACTCGGACTCAGCAGGTTGGTTGTCTGGACTGGACAGACGGCGAGGTACGTCCTACAACTCCTGGCCTCTAGTACCACACTACACGCTTTTTGTTATAACACTTGCTGACTTTGTAAAATAGTTTCCTTGTCTGGTGTAACACGCGCTAAACCGACTTTGAGAGAGAGCTGCAGCAACATGCCTGCCTAGCAATAGTTGCTGAATTGTGTATATTCTCATTCTGTAGCTTTTATCAAATTGTCCTTGTGTCAATGGCCGGAAGGAAGAAACGTTTGGAGACACCTGAACCACTTTAACAATTTGTTATTCGTAGTGCTAAAATCCAGTTCGCATCGCACATCTTCATCGGGTCTTGTGACGACGTGTTAACATCCTTTTGGTTATAAAGTGCTAAAAGAGTTTAATAAACAACTCTTACTACCGAGCTTTAAAATTTTAGCATACAAAAAGTGACATTTCCAAAGGCGAATACGTGTTATAACAATTCAGCTCTTCCCGCTGGAGGGTGTTGGAGGCTACGCGAGTCTTGTTGTTTTGCGAGGTGCTCCGAAACAAAAACCGTCTGCAGGTCAGACATGTTGATATTCACAGATTCGAATACTATCTCGGTACTTGTGCGCTTCGTTCCGCTGCTGTCACAACACAAGCCCTTTATTCGTTGTGGTCTCTATTTATTGGCGTAATGTTTTATTGATTTCAAAGATACAGGACCAAGAAATGACACTTTTGTTTAGAAGGACGTGAGACTTACGTGTACATGTACTTCATTGCTTACGCAGGCCGGTCGGAGGAAAGTAGTGGGACTGCTCAGTATTTCAGAGTGGGACGAAAACACAAAAGGATGAGAGTCAAATTGAAAAGAAAGTTGTACGATAGCAAACATGCGTACTTACAGCTCCATGTAGCAGAGATAAGTACATACATGTACCATATATAAAAATTATTGATTGATTTGATATTTTCATTTAATATAGCGTTGAATGTTTCGTAATAAATGGAAAGAAAAACAGACAGAAGTGGTTGTGGCCTATATTAAAGTACAGACACTATCCTAGCTTTCATATGAAGGGTGTAAGGAAAAAGACCTCAAAGATCCTACGCCCAGATCTTCGCAAAAGTTTGTGTTGTAGAGTCGGGGATATCTGAACGATGAGACGAGGAGTTCCTTGGCAGATTTCTGTGACATAAGTTCCTCGCTCTTCTAAAATGCTGAAAAAAATATTGCAGCAAAAATATTGGTTTGGGTAGATGTTAGGAGTAGTCCAACTGAGATTTTGTAATTGGAATGTAGAATACTTTACAAACATAGCCCAGCACAATTCAGCAGTATATATATATATATATATATATATTGTAATTTAATTTTCGTTCCAATTACACGGATATATACGAAATATAATCTTAGGCCTTTGCCACAAGCGTTATGGCATACGCGTCCCGGTTCTGTAGATTCATGAAGATTGTCGTCATATGATTCCCTGCCGGTATTGACAATATCGATAATTAATTTTAAAATAATTTAGCCATGAATAAGTTCTCAATAATATACGAATTTAAGAATTGTACACTTTATTGCCTGGATCCAGTAATTTCTTGTTAATTATATTCTGCTTCGCTGTTAAAAAGTTTTTAACTTAGTAGGTAGTTAGTCCATTAAAATAACTTGCCGCTGAAACAAACAAACAAAATATCGTAGCACTTCAGGAGTACGGATGGAAAGTTACAGCCTTCTGTTGATGCAAAAACTAGAAGCCCAAGATCAAGGAACATCCTCCATAAAGCAAGGGAATAACATCAGGCAGCAAGAAGTGCGAATATGAAGAGAGTTACTGGTCTTCAGGATTTTCTTACATAAAAAAGATATTTCTGATGATCAGTATCTAGAGAGCAACGTATATTGTCCACTAGTTCTTTGGCACGTTGTAAAGTGCGAAGACATGTAGAAACGAAACTGTCGGCGTACGAAAATAATTGCAGGATGTCTTCCAAAAGAAAGGTTGAAGCGCTTTGAAAATGTGAACATTCGACTATATAAATCAAGTAAGATAGGTAAGGAAATGTAAGAGAGGCATCGTACAGAGTCAGTTGCACATGTAAAACTCGCTGGAAAGACGCTCACAGTTAGAGAAACTGTTATGTCTCATGTAAAATTGTTGTAAAATTTGTGCTTAATAAGAAGTCTATCAAAATCTGGGACAGTACCACTGTCAGACATCCCTGTTCCAAGCCGTATTCAAGATTTTGGCGATGACGCTGAGAAGAGTTAGGTTTTAGAATGTTGTTTAATAACTGTTCTCTTTAGTTAGGTCAGTCAACAGACAGTTCGGACTTGCTTGTGTTTGTCGGATGTTTGGATGATGGATAAATCTACTGAAGAGAGCCTGCTCCTATGTTAATTGTTTAAACGCAATATATCGGGCGAAGAAATATAGAATTACATTGACAGATTTATCAAGCGCATGTAACACTGGGAAGAAAAGGGGTTTTTATTGTATGCGTGCAGATGGTATAATACCATGACAGTGGTGGGAAAAGTGCGCAAGTGTAAGGCTGTGGTTAGAATGAAAGCGTATTCGTATAAGTATAGTTATCGCTAATACGACCGCATTCGCCCAGTAAAATGAATGGTGTTCGGTTTGAGTTACATTGTACGGATACACACAGTAACACTTCTAGCGTAGTCATGGATCCTGCTTTGGCAGTATATTGTTACAGATAAAAAGTTGTTATTTTAAGAAGAAACAGTAGAAAATACTGTGTGAATTCTTTATTTCATCACAATGAAAGTAAACACTCGAAACTGTTTGAAGAGTTATCCGGGCAGCCTGAAGAAGGTTATGAATATTACCGGGCAGCCTGAAGAAGTTTATGAATATTACCGAGCAGCCTGAAGAAGTTTATGAATATTACCGAGCAGCCTGAAGAAGTTTATGAATATTACCGGGCAGCCTGAAGAAGGTTATGAATATTACCGGGCAGCCTGAAGAAGTTTATGAATATTACCGAGCAGCCTGAAGAAGTTTATGAATATTACCGGGCAGCCTGAAGAAGGTTATGAATATTACCGAATGACACCTGAAACACATTCACAATACACTATAATCAAGATCAAGAATGCGGCACATGTATTCACTGATTTTTTTTTCCACAGACAAGAGCACATCACAAAAATGCCTGTAACCCACAGAAATGAGCGGATGAGACGGTGTATCCAGAATGTTGAAAATTATGTCAACACACAGTGCTGTACCTGCATTCGGAGGTTATGTTTTTGTCTCGAAAAGTGCTTATATGGTCTTCTGCTTTTCGACGGGATTTACCGGTTTTTTTTAAATGTAAATCTGCAAATTTCTCAAGGAGTCCATCGTGGCTAATGGTACTATTTCACATTTATTTTGACAACAGAATGAAGTGTCTGGAAGGAAAGGATGCAAACATTTTAATGTAAGAGACAGGATATCGTCGTTGTTACTGAAATTAGAATTTTCATGCGCAGAATAAAAACCTCTGACTTCTTTCCGACAAACTGTGACTGTCTCGCTGACATAAATTCTGCTCGCGCGGGAGATATTTTTACAGCACGTGCGGTAAATATTCTTGGCTTGTTCTGTGTAAGATAGTTTTTATGGGATAACGCGTTGCAGTAGACATTAATTAGACTTTTGCGAGGTCGAAAGAATACTTTTAGGCTTTCCTCACGAAACTCGTTACTTCCCCTATAAATACATCTTATCACAGGGAAATGTTGCACCTGTTTCGCATACAGAACGCCAGGATCCCTTTTCCTGTCTCGCCGGCCAAATGATTGAAGATTTTCATAATTTTACTTACCCCTGGCTGAATAATGCGTGGTTGCAGTCATGTTTAAGGTATATTATGACTGCTTCCATCATTATGTTTTCTGTGTGCGACCCATAATAACTCTATTAATTACATGCATTTGAAATACTAAAATCAAATAGACTGATAAAATAAGAGATATATATACTCGTAAGTATGGCGTGGAGGCAGTTTGATGCCTCTTAATCCATGCAAGATTTCAGCAAAATGTTTGAGAAGTACAGAGCCAAACATTAACTGTGGACAGGAGTTTGAAATTGGGGGCCCCTTTTCAGACATTCTTGTAGCGTAATGAGCACTGAAACTGGACGAAAGAAGCTTTCCTTATCTGAAGCGTTAATCGACAACCAATTTGATAATGTTGCTTTGGAACAAGGAAACTGGGTCCCAAGACGCAACAAAAACTCTTCTAAGAAAAAACTGTGCACCTGAAAACAAGCAACGTACATACTAAAGTGATACGATCAAGAGTCTGTGCATATCTTTGGCCGTATTATCGAGACTTAATTATTAATGACTGGGACCAAGAGCCTTCCCCATTGTTTGCACTGCATAGCCCTATTCAGCAGTGGCTTTGTGTACATCTGTGGCCTTCAGGGCATCAGCATTGATTCAGATTTTTCATTAAATTTCTTTACCACTATTATGCCATATAAACAACAGATGTTATAAAGCATCGGAAGTTGGATGCGAGATTGGCTATAAAAACTGACAAAGTAGGCCTAGTGCTGGTGTAATTTTTGTTTAAATGCATACAAGAGAACACGGAGACAATTATCTAACAGGTTAATTACTAATTACGCCTATAGTTAATATAGCGATTAAGTTGTGTACTGAAATAATTACAGTGTTATTACACTGATTCCCGTTGGCTTAAACGGAGCTGACATGAACAACAGTTATGCTCCACAGACCGATGTGTATGTAGGCTAAGAGCAGTTAGCCGTTTTGAACATTTCTTAAGGGCCCTTTCGGTAGATCGAATATTGCGTCATCTCTCCACAAGACCACCACTAGTGTAAGTAAATGTGTAACAGTGCTAAGTTCTTGTACAGAGCGAAATTCCTATCGCCATTGTCAGAGCGAGCTCACGCTTGGCACCTTAGGCAATGCAGCCATAGTGACTAACATTTGATTTTGAGTAAGACCTTCGGTGAAATCGGAAGTCCAGACCTGGTAAATCTGCATATTTTTAACACGGGTAATTACTCTGGGACTGTTGCAGCTTCTCCTGTCTATAGAATTCCGTCTTAATTATATTTAGCGGATAAATATATATTGAAAATGAAATATAAATGTTCAGCTGTAGTGTCTTACTTTATTTCTGTAGTAAAACCAACTAGATGCACCAGTGTATCAAATTTATTTTATTTTGGAATGACACTCTACATGTTTCGGACGGTCTTTCCGTCCATCAGGAGTTCAAGACTGTACATACAGCAACAGGTATCTGTTTGACATATGCCTGTTGCTGTATATACAGTTGTGAACTCCTGATGACCGACGGAAAGACCGTCCGAAACATGTAGTTTGTCATTCCAAAGTAAAATAAATTTGATACATTGCTGCATCTACTTGGTTTTACCGTAGAAATAATATAACGATGCACGGCTCTTTGAACGTCAAATTTGTCGTACTTTAATTTGAAATGTTTTTTTTTAAATCCTAATTTCCCTGTATTCTTTGTATCTCAACAGGTGAGTACACTTCCCTCCAAACCGTCCGGACTGAAGTGGTTTTACTCCTCGAAGGGAGGCCTTCGCAATATCTTGAGGCATTTAACATACCGGCACACTGATTCTGAAGATAATGTCATGAAAGTCTCCTGATAGAGTAAGAGACAGAGGTGCTGTAGAAAGGTACAGTAATAGTATGGTTATTTCTTAATATTTAACGTGTCATATCATTTACAAATATGACAATTCATAGTCGTGTCCAGTCAACTGCTCTCTGACCCGGACAGCCTTGCTCTGGAAACCGGATTGCCAGCCCCGAACTCCTGACGACTAGTCTGTGTTACTTTCGAAATGTAAACTGAGAGTTGTTTGACGTGTGGAATACAAATATTTTTATCTCGTTAGCAAGCTGCTAAATCTAACATTAGCTAACAGAATTGCGTCTTTCCAGTATTACAGAACTAGATACTGTTTTATTGTCTATGAAAAGAATTTACGGAAGCCTGAATTGGAATATATATTATACAACCATAATTGCGTCATTACCCAACAATGCAATATTTTGGGGTAAATATGTAACAGTTCTTTTTTCCAGTGGCTCAGTTCTGCACACCAATAATGAAGTCTTCTGAGATGTGACTCTGCGTCTTTGGATGAGTATTACTCGAATTTCTGAAAAATCGTAGTGCCTTCCACTTCAGGATCTATACGGTTTGCTTGGCTCTAAAGATGAAGGCCCTACGGTCTTTCGAAATGCCATGAATTAATTACCGTATTCCACAACGTCAGTGGGCCGGGTAGCTCAGTCGGTATAGCGACTGAGCTACGGGCTGGACGGTCCGGGATCGAATCCCGGTAGGGACGAGATTTTCCGCCCGTATAGACCGGCCCTGGGGCCCACCCAGCCTCCTCTAAAATGGGTACCGGGTCTTTCCCGGAGGTAAAGTGCGGCCGGGGCGTGCTGCTGACCACTCACCCCCTTCTAGTGCCGCGGTCATGGAGGGGTAGAGCTATATCTCTACCCACCCTCTGGGCCACACCGGGCCTGTATCGGAGTCACTTTAACTTTTTGTTACACAGTGTCACATCTAAGAAGACAAGGTCCTTCAGCAGCACGGAAGTAAGTACTTCTGACCTGCCTCAAGACACTTCTAAATTTGGTAGCTGGACAGTGCCGAAATATTAATTTAGAATGACCTCTTTTTGGACGATAATTGGAATATGTAACCTCCCAACTGCAATTGTAATATTGTGTGTTCTATGCATAGTGTGGAAATCAACTTATAAAACGGAACTTACATGCACTGGAATATATACACAACAGTTGTACGAAAACTCCGTCTACATGTTTCGGCACTCTTTGGTTGACATCATCAGGGAGTCTTCGCTGTAGTTAAAGTAGTACATAACTACAGTACGACTGTAACTACAGTGATGACTCCCTGGTAATGGCACCTAACGAGTGTCGAAACATGTAGGAGGAGGTATTGTGCATCTGTTGTATTTATATTTCAGTGCAAGTAACGTTGGTTGTATAAGTTGACTCACAAATGCAAGTTTCGATTTGTCACAGATGTGATACTTCATTTGGTACGAATCAGTGGCGTACCGAGGGGGGGTTGCGGGTTTAGACCCCCCCCCCCTAAATTCCGAAGGCCCTCCAAAATCGTGCCAAACTCAACCCGATTGTGAAAACTGTTAGAAATTGCTGAATTTAGGACGCCAATACCCCAAGATGTTTGGAAAAAAGGCAGTAAAATTCTAAAACTACCTAGGTTCGCAGTTGTTTTACATTAGCAATGACAAATAGGTTGTCATCATAAATAGTCTTAAAGTGCCAAAAATTAAGAAGATTTTACTATATGAAATGAAATTTCTTGTACCAAATTACAGCTGCCGCCAGAAACCCTGACTAGATGGCTACCGCCCCCAGATCCCCTTTCTCTCTGTCCTCTGTCCTCAACTGAATTTGTTGAAGTTTCCCCCCCCCCCCCCAACAAAATTCCCGGGTACGCCACTGGTACGAATAAAATATTTTGCCTTATTTACGTATAAACTGATAACCAAACGTTGTTTCCTTTGTCTGCGATACAGAACGAGATTGCTGTGCGTTTATAGAAAAAGTTACCTTTTGTAAGTTCAATGTGGGCTGACTCTTGCTGATGTCAGCACCCTAGTCTAGCGTATTGAAGACATACTCAATTTATTATAAAAGTTAGTGAGGAAGAGAACCAAAGAAACCAATGTGATTCTGGAGCATGTACTTCCAGCGCTCTGCCGGCTCTATAATCTGCCCAGTGTGGCTCTCAGGCGGAGAAGTAGTGAAGTGACAGGCGCTAGATCTATGGGGGAGTTCCTTTCGCTGACCCGATTAGAAAGTCTGTAGTCTGCAGCGTCCATTGTTTGGCCTTGTGTAAAGAAGACCATTTGTTTAAACGGAACAACAGTGTTGAAACACCTAATTATACACAGAGGCATAATTGTGATGGGCCTTACGTCCTAGTCACGTGGTAAACCTGTGAACAAGGGTTCTTTTTGTCTTTAAAAATTTCTGTGTACAATGGGCGGGACAGGGGGCGTGAGTGAAGGTAGTGGGGTGGGTGTGTGAAAGGCTGTCTAATGATCACAGAGAGAATGTTTGCCTGTACCGGGGAAGTGAAAGTAGGTCCACCAATCGCAGGATGCTTATAGCTGGTGGGGAAAATGAGACCATTACGCCAATGGTTCAAAGATTATTATTGCCTACGTCCTTTAATGGCGCTGTCAGAAATACATTTTTTTGTTGTTGTCATGGATTTTAAGGTAGACCCGTTTCATATAGTGTGTTCACTTCGAAGAAGGAAGCCTCAGCGATGATGCTAAAGACCTCTTTTGAAAATTTCTTATTATGTATTATAATGTAATATTAGAAATGCAGTCAAACGTTGACAAGGAAAAGAAATTTTTGCTCGAATGTGTCATACCAGTTTGAATCAAAATGCATGGACCACGTCTGGACACACACTGACAGGCATGAAATGCTTAATTTTCCTCCTAAGTTTCTGTTATGCACAGACGACGAGAAACGCGTAGTAACTACGTACCCGTTAGAAATCTTAAAGGCTTAAAATAAGAGGGGTTGGAATGAAAAAGTGGGATAGTGACGTCAGCTTCAGGTAAGTTTATATTCCATCTTTCTATCTTCGTACAATATTCATTAGTTTGAAATTTTGATCGTGATAACTAGAGATGCTACCTAGATTGGGGGAGGGGGGGGGGGTTGTTCGACAGAGAATGAAATTCTTTGTCGCGAGACGTGTTTTCTTTGTTCTGGATAATAACAGGGATGATACTGCAGAATGTTTTGTGTCGTGGCGCCAGGAGCTGACCGCATCTTTAAGAGCGGTCAGCATCAATATATTTGAGCATTCTAAAAGACGTTTTCTGATGAGTTCTGTGCCAGAAATTACTGAAATAAAGAGCATACATTGTGGTTACATCTGCCTGCAAGTTTCATCGACAAAAATTTCTTATCGGGGTTTTAATGAAATTTTACATCTGCATTCTGAAGCGTAAGTTGTCAAACAAAATTCAAGACTGATAAACTTCCCTTTTGTACTTGAGCTACGCTCTTCTGGGTTATTACGCAGCGAGTAGTGGTAATTTATTACCGACGTTTCGGTTATAAATATCACTTTTGAAGAGTCAGTGAGATGAGACCGATAGGTTATCCCGAAACGTCGTTAAGAAATTACCACTACTCGCCACGAAATGACATAGAAGAGCGCAGTTCTCATCTGCCTAGTGACGGAAGCCCGAAATTCCCTATTGTGCACTACAGACTTTATTTCATTGTAATGGGTCATTTCATAAAATACCAGTCAGAGCGACTAATGTTAAGTAACTGCTGTGAAAGCATTTATACTTTCATCTGCTCGTTCCGTAAGTTATTTAATTATGGTGTCGCACATGCTGAAGGAATTTAGTGTGGACATAATTGGTAGGATTGGAAAGCAACACTACTGTGCTACTTCGAGATATCATCCACTCTGAGGTACAAGGGAAAATAAAGGTAAACGAATGGCTGAGATACGAACGTTTGGAGTATTTCGTTTGAAATCTCCCTAAAACAACGAAAGACCAAGGAAAATGCATAAAGGTCTAGGTAGAAAAAAAAACTGAAAGAAAGATGTGGAAAACTATGTGTAGATAGAAGGGCAATATTAAACTGGGTCTTAAATAGGATGGGTTTGGGGGGAATGGGAGGATGAGTGTGATTTATGAGAGTCACCAGAGGCGGTCTATTATGGACATGGTAACTAAACTTAGGATTTCTTAAAAATGTGGAGGATGCCTTGACCAGCTAGGGAGATATCAGTTTCTCAAGAAAATTTGTACGGCGGAGGTTTTTAGATCGTGAGGCATAAGTTTGGAGTTTTTACCTCCTGTGAAGCTGGTGTTTACGATGTTTCCTTGCGAATTTCAGTAGGGGACCGACAGCAGTTTTGGGTTGTTGAGGTTTGTCGAGATGATGATGACAGAGTCGGTGATAAATCAGTCGGTAAATATTCGGTTGCTTTGCTATGTGTTTGGGTTACTCGATCGAACAACAACAATATTAATTTTTTATGTTTTGCTGACCGTGCATCTCAGCATAATTTTAGTAATTAACCAACTTAATGCCCAAATTCTTGTTTTATAATAAGTTTATTATATGCCTCTACATGTTTCGAGCACTATGTGCTCATCATCAGGAGGTCAAAATTGTATTATACAGCATCTGTTATCATCACACTGAAACAGTTGAGGGGTCTAAAATTACTAAAATACAATTCTATAAATATGAGCACATAGTAGTAAAATTGATGTATGAATTTTTCGGGTGTGATTACTGTACATTACTTATTATAAAGATGTTATGTCATGTAGAGGTTAACTGGATAAACGCAACCTCTACATGACATAACATCTTTATAATAAGTAATATAGAGTAATCACACTCGAAAAATTCATATATAAATTTTACTACTATGTGCTCATATTTATAGAAATGTATTTTAGTAATTTTAGACCACTCATTTGTTTCAGTGTGAAGGTACCAGATGCTGTATAATACAATTTTGACCTCCTCATGATGAGCACGCATAATAATATATGAAAAACTTATTATAAAACAAGAATTTGTGCATTAAATTGGTTAATTACTAAGATTAACATTAATTTTGTTTTGATTCCGCTCGGAATGAAGGAATCTCAGCGTCGAGTAGACCAATCACGCGCTTTTACGTTCTGCGGAGAACGAGAAGGCTTGGAGTTTTCCTCCATGACATCCTACGTTTTGTATTGCATGTCCCTTAGACAAGTGGACAAATTTTCTTTTTGTGTTCAGGACCGTGTTGTGGGAGGCCGGTTTTCCGATGTTTCGGAGACAACGGTGCTAATAGAATTAGATATAAGTTAATGTAGAGCTCTGTTAAGCGCCCTATGCACTCTCAGTTAAACTGAGCGATTTTACTGAGTGACGTCATACCTGACGGAAAAACTGAGTAAACTGCGCAGTTTTGACAGGCTATAGCGCAGGCCACAGAACTGTCCTTTCCAGTCGTCTTTCACACAGAGAACTGCGCAGTTCACTACGGAAATACCACAGTTTCCTCAGTTTCCTGCCGACACCACGATGGCATCATCTCAAGGCAAACAACCTTCCAAAATTCATTCAGTAGATGAGCATCGCATGATATATTCCTTTTCAAATACCACATGTTACTCCACATTTTACGCTTTCTTTTCTTCTTTTCGGATAACATTATGGCCGATGTGGCTAGCAAACAGCAAACGACAGCCTTGATTTCATCCACCACAGTCATATACACACACACAAGAAGACGCACGGAACTAACAAAAAAACAGGCAAAACTGAAGAGAAAACTGTGCTGTGCCAGAGAACATGCAGTTCAGTTTTTCGTGCAGTTTTTTCACACATTTAAACTGCACAGTTTAACTTAGGGTATATGGGGCCCTTTAAACGCAACAGACAGCGCGACGCTTTGAATTTTTAGGCGCCTTTTCAAAATTGCCAAAGACGACTATTAGCTTCGTGAAGTCCGTCCGTCCGTCCGTCCGCATGGAACAGATCGGCTCCCAATGGAAGGATTTTCGTGAAATTTGATATTTGAGTATTTTTCGAAAACCTGTAGAGAATATTCAAGTTTCATTAAAATCAGGCAAAAATAACAGATACTTCACGTGAAGACCAGTGCACATTCTTGATAATATCTTGCTGATTCTTTTTAGATTGAGAAATTCTCAGACAAGAGTTGCAGAGAAAATCACAACACATATTCTATATTCAATACTTTCCCCCGATAAAAACTGCCGATTATGGGAATATGTGGAAACATATGGTAGAGCCAGACAGGCCACAGGTGGCAGTTTAATACGGCATATGCCCATTACGTCCTCGATAACTAAGGATACAGGCATACATTCAGAATATGCAGTACTTCTTGCTTCCCAACCAAAATGTTGGTTAAGCGCATGCGCGTCATTTTAAGTTTATACGTACGTTTCCTGTCTTGTTATGAATTTGTCCTCTGTCGTCTGGCAGACAACGCGGTTTGTCGTGACAGCCCGTGGAAACAAATTGGTGAAAAAAAATTGCAAGATTATTATAAATAATTCATAGAAGTGGTTGCGGGGGGGGGGGTTCTCTTATTTCTTTATTTTTTGTGCGACTTGTGTTTCGTTTACAATGATCTCTAGAGTTTATTCCATACCGTATTAGTACACTTCCTATAAAGGTTCAGGAATGAATCTTGTGGTGTACCGATACAACGGGCGAGAAGTAAGTAAGTAAAGAAAGCAAGAAAGAAAGAGAAAGAAACAACGAAAGAGAGAAATGTGAAATTATTGTCGAAAGTTTCCTAGCTCATAGCCAAGTTGAATGCCCCTAAGTTTGGGTGAAATATGGCTTTGCGGTTACAAGGTAGAAGTGTTACAGTCTTCAGATCGATGCATTATACTAACTGCTGTAAATATTTTGACATAATCGCTTTCGCAGTATGTTACCTGTTATTAAGTGCCTAAGCCTTCCGTAATGGTGAGGCTAGGCTTTAAGGATTATTCACACCACATGAACTAATGTGAAGTTATAATCATGAAGATAAGTGAAGTTGCTTCGGTGCTTAATTAAGTGCCACAACATGAAGGTTTTAGGTTCATATTTCGGCCGGATTGGTGTCAATCCCGATTAAGTCTTTTCGTTGTTCTTTAATTTTTCCAAACGAACAGCTACGCATTATCTTAATATGAACCATGGCCGTTCCTTTACAAAATCTTAAATCCCTACAGTTCACGATTACCTTGACATCACATCTTAAATTATGGGTCCATAAATTCTGCAATTGTACATGCGGATAAGTTGACGTGTTTGGTGTTATTTTAGACTTAACGCCGATGCTCGCTAAGTTAGCTTAGTAGAAGAATCTGGAATGTTGTATCTACGGTAGCAGAGGAAAACACGTAACCGGGTTATTAGTCTAGACAATGTAACTATTCGCGGTAGACGTTCATTTATTCCAAAATTAAAAATCTTTCGTTTGGATATTACAACATTTTATTTAACTCAGAATTTTCAGATGGATAATGCATCGTTATAAGTGATCATTGCGACTTGCGGTATCACATTGGTCTGTGTAAATTTATTGTGGTATAAAATAAATAATTTCTCGCTGCAAACGAGCAAAGGTATTTGCGTGTAAGCTTATTCAGTCTCTCTACGATTTACATTAAAATAAACGATTTGCCGGGTACCTTTCCTTTTTTTTATATATATTTATCACACCTAACACCCTTACATTAACGCGAAATTTTTATGAAAATTGTTGTCATTAATCCCTCATAATACAGTCAACAAATTTAATTCGTTAATTTCCGATTCTGTGGAAAACAGCGTTAGGGGTCAAGTGGTTTATTTCTCAGTACGATTTCCACTCTAGACGTCGTTAGAATAGTAAAGAGTGATGTCACGCGTCTCTGTTATCTGCTTACAAATAAAGCATATGACAGTTTCAACAAACGTAACGTAAACCTTATTGTTGCACCGTGCATTTCGTAGAATCACTTCAATTATTAACCAACAATTGCACTTATATAAATTCCACATAAAACACTTAAAAAACAATTAAAATCACTCCAACATGTTTCGATCTTTTTTAGATCGTCATCAGGGAGCTATGTTTCTCCTTGCTAAAGTTATAACATTCACAATTTAATTCGTTTCTGTAAACATGGTGTTGTGGCAGCATGTCATGTTGTGTGGGAATACGCTGTTGACAGTGCAGCTGGCTGGGTGTGCGTCGTGTGCTACGTAATTACGTGGCACACGACGCACACCCAGCCAGCTGCACTGTCAACAGCGTATTCCCACACAACATGACATGCTGCCACAACACAATGTTTACAGAAACGAATTAAATTGTGAATGTTATAATATAACTTTAGCAAGGAGAAACATAGCTCCC
>Ga0131853_10013079_pt1 | contig 15207 bp, 15 predicted proteins | sample TergutLab28metaG_FD_92764 | JGI IMG/M metagenome (GOLD analysis project Ga0131853, IMG submission 92764) | Labiotermes labralis P1 segment gut microbial communities from Petit-Saut dam, French Guiana - Lab288 P1 (version 2) (version 2) | ecosystem: Host-associated > Arthropoda: Insects >...
CTAGATCTCAGTTACAACATGTCTAGTACTCTAAGGTCTAGATCTCAGTTACAACATGTCTAGTACTCTAAGGTCTAGATCTCAGTTACAACATGTCTAGTACTCTAAGGTCTAGATCTCAGTCACACACAAATGAAATATAATTTTGTTGTTGCATGTAATAATCTCTCTTTGAGTGTTTTAAAAATATTGCCTTATGATGACTTCTTTAAAGAAACAAAATATGGCACAATGTAATATTCAGATATTTAATACAAACAAAAGAAGCTGTAATTTTCTGCTCTTGTTTCTCCTTATTTTGGGGGGCGCGAAACTTGGTCCCTCAAATTGAGAGGGGAACGTAGGCTGAGTGTGTTTGAGAACAGGGTGCTGAGGAAGATGTTTGGGCCTAAGAGGAACAACGAAACAGGTGAGTGAAGAAAACTAGGTAATGAGGAACTTAACGATCTGTATCCTCACCCAGTATTTTTTGGGTGATAGAATCGAGAAAAATGAGATGAGCGGGTCATTTTGCACGTATGGGGAAGAGGAGAGATGTATACAGGATTTTGATGGGGAAACCTGAGGGAAAGAGATCATTTGGGAGACCCAGGAGTAGATGAGAGAATAATATTAAGATGGATCTTCAGGAAGTGGGATGTGAGGGCATGGACTGGATCGAGTTGGCTCAGGATAGGGACAGGTGGCGGGCACTTGTGAATGCGGTAATGAACCTTCGTGTTCCATACAATGCGGGAAATTTCTTGAATAACTGGGAGCCGGCTAGCTTCTCAAGTAGGATTCTGCTCCATGGAGCGAGTAATTAATTTCTTCATTGTCTGCTTACATTCATGTACGGATGGTAATAAAGTAAAGGGCAGCAAATGGACGTAACCTACAAGACTTTTCCAAGACGAATTGAGCACAACCACAACAGTTCCCAGTTCCGGTTCAGTTTCGAACAAAGCGCATTCGTCTTTATCCGTGTATCAGCCTTGTCGCTGAAAACAGTCGTTTTGAGTTTCTATCAGCCTGTACTGTTACTTCAAATTCGTGCGTGAATTACAGGACAAGGATTTTTACGAAATAAATTTGACAAATTAATCGTCGCTCGGTCAATCAAACAACTGTCCATCTTCTACAGATAGACTACATTTTCACTGCTACAAGTAAATCCTGGGTTTCATCTGAATATCGGACGCGTTCAAATGAATTTATTCTCCGGGATAAAACAGCCTAAGTGTGCAGCTGACCACTTATCTACAGTCACTATCAAGGTTAAGAAGTACGGCACTGTGTCTCAGTTCTTTCTCACGCACTCGAAACCTGCTTCGTAAGCACAAGCCAGTTGTAGCTTTTGAACCGCCTGCGTGTAACAGAGTCCTTCATAAGTAGCTGTCAGCTATGGATGTAATCTGCAGGATGAATGACACTTCCCGTTTTGTATGGAAGCCGAAAAAAGCATTGCCGCGCTATGACTGCGCCCATCCACTTTCTCCACACACACACACACACACACACACACACATACACACACACACACACACACACACACACACAGTAATTGCATTAGTTTGAACGTGTAGAAAGTGCAGGCGAACTCACCCACGAACTCGTAAATAATGCATCAAAAGCGGAGAAAGGCATAATACACAAGCGTCACACATTTTAACAAATATAGGTTACTTGGTAAATGGGTTTAAGGTGAACTTTGTTGCACTGTCCACATTCAGATGAGGCAAAAAAAAAAGTTTATTTCCGGTTCTTAGGCTTTCGCAATTGGCTTTCGGCCCGTGTTTTCGGAATTTGGGATGTTGAAGGTTTCCGAAAGTTGTACTTGCCTTCTTCAGGTTGAGTGAATCTGTGGGGACACGTTCCGTAAGAGACAGGTTCAGGGGGAGTCAGTCATCCCTCTTAACGGCTTCGACAACCTCAGACCTCTAGTTCAGATACCTCCGGTTCCTAGATGAAGCCTTGAACACCCATTGAGACTAGGAGTACACTTGTCTTTAGGTTATGACCGCGATTCTCAACAGGCCAATCAGTCCTTCACTTCTCACATGCAGCCCACTGACAGATCCATAGTGGAGTTCCCGGAAGGCGAGTCGAGGCTGACCATTAAAATCAGTCAAACCCAGCCAACGATTAGTGTCCAACGCTAGACTGGTATTCTGATAGAAGTTTCACGTGGTTTTCCTTAGTCGTAAGGCAATGGCAGAGTGCAGTTAAAGACTGTAAAAGGCCCCCTTCACCCCTACACGGGTTGCAATCCCCTCGGAAATAGAAGAGGTCTTCAGCCAATGCGATGAAAAATTTTCGATTTTCAACCCCTCCAAATAAACACCCAACTAGTTTTCTTCCACAGGATTAATTGCCAGGTGGAAACCGCTTGCAAAAAAAAAAAAACTCCAAGGTCTTTAGCCTAGACGGCAAATCCCTTAGCCTAATTTCCTATTGCCCACTACAATGTCAAAGGCAACATTTTCACATTCCAGCAGCGCACTTAGTAAGCAATGATGGTTGACGCACGTATCGCGCAAGTCTAGACCCTTAAGGTGGTTTCTGGTTGACAGGCCCACTCTTACTCTGAAGATGGTTACAGTAACATCTCCTGCAACAGCGACAACCTTCATTTATTTACGCGGACTAACCACGAACACCATGGGTTATGTTGTCCCGCCATTTCATGTTGAGCTATTCCTTGTTACGACAACATGGCGCGTTCTGTCACTGGCGCTGTGCTGATGTGCAACGTAGCTGCGAACATAAACAGACACTCGTGGACGGAAGGCAAGGTGTGGATAATGGGCGTGGACTGACATCAATAAAACAGCATATAAGGAAGAATCACATGAGAAATGCGGAAGCAACACGAACCTTCGGAAAACTGCGCAAGGAGTTGCCCAGTTGGCACTTTTCAGCACTAATTTATTGGGGTGATCAAACGAAGTAGGAAACGATCGGCAGTGAATGGAGCGTAAATGGTGGCGATTAGAAGTCCATACAGAATTTTGACCCGGAAACTTGAAGTGAATAGATCACTTTGGGGCCTAGCCTTACTGTGGGACAGTAATACAAAAACGTAAGCATATGTTAAGGGCACAGTTACAGGAAAGGGACCAATTTGGCCGTGTCCAGGTCTTCTTAAATACACGCAAATAAAACAAAATTTCATATATTTTTTTAATAGATGAAGGAATGGTAAATTATACATTGTGTCAAAAGTACGTAGTCATCGCCTCATTGTCATTTGCAATAATTAAACAATTAGAAGCCTTTTTTCGGATACTCGTATCTGAAAACGGATTTTACCCAGTGAATGCGAGGCTAATATACAACGACGAGAAGTTCTGCGCTGAGTACCACTAAAATATACTTAAGATTATATTTCGCGTTATTAGCAATTTTTAAATTTTATGGATACTGAAGTGAGAACAAGTGGGTGTTTTCTTTCTCCGTCACACATACGGCTATGACCTCTTCTAAGAAGCAAGACCAAAATGAAAGTCGCCTGCATAGTAGTTTTTTGTAAACAAAACGAGTGTATAAGTTATCAATCATACTGCGCCTAAAGTACGTATTTAAATATCTTTATCTTTGTACCGTGCATTCTGTAGTTTAAGTAACACACCAACAAATGCACATACATAGTCTTTAATAATCTAAAATTTACATTAAAACACTTAAAACGCTCCTACATGTTTCGATCATACGATCATCCTCAGGGAGCATACTTTGTTCCTTGCTAAAGTTATAGTTTTAAAACACTCAGTGATTTACTCTGTTATGTTAATTTGGTGCTGTGGCAGCATGTCATGTGTTGTGTGTGAGTCGTGCTGTTCAGTTCAGACCGGCTGTGGCTCTGCTTCTTGTGCCACATAGCATGAGTCTCATGCCATGTGGCACAAGAAGCACATCCACAGCCAGGCTCAAATGAACAGCACGACTCACATATAATACATGACATGCTGCCACAGCACCAAATTAACATAACAGAGTAAACCACTGAGTGTTTTAAAACTATAACTTTAGCAAGGAACAAAGTATGCTCCCTGAGGATGATCGTATGATCGAAACATGTAGGAGCGTTTTAAGTGTTTTAATGTAAATTTTAGATTATTAAAAGAATATATACATACATTTGTTGGTGTGTTACTTAAAAAAATACGTATTTAAAATCCATTTTTTACATTCATTGTTCCGTGCATCATTATAATTGTTCCAAAATAATTACCAACAAGATGACACTTATGGATTATGAACTCCTGATGATGAGGTCCCTGAAGCTCGAAACATGTAGAGTGAAGGACGACTAACCCTGAAATAAAGGATAGTCCATAAGTGTCATCTTGTTGGTAATTATTTTGGAACAATTAAAATCCATGTTTATATTCGAATCTTTGCATGCACTCTATTACATTAGCCCTAAAGCATTACATTAGACCTAAATATGAAAATTTGCATTCGGGATTTACTTCTTTCTCAGTCTTGTTCTAGCAGTGTTGCCGATGGTTGGGGGTGTGTGTCTGTGTGCTGGGGGCCCGAGTACGGAAGTACTTTGCTACTCGACCCTAGCAACAGCTTCTGCTAGCAGCTCAAGGCCCCGTTCATTTACCTCAACGACTGTTTACAACAGGACTCACTGCTAAACGGGGCTATGTGTATGTGCTAGTACGAGGTACGCCCGTGAGCAAACTATGACGATTCCCTCTAAGACCTCCAAGGGAATACAAGCCTTGTTTTGAGCGAAGACTGTTTACAAGCTGCATTTACTTTTCTAAATGCGTCCTTAGTCATCAGCAACATTTGGTTCGGACAAGATGCTCGGAGGACAGCCGCTTGTTGTGGGGCCTGATTAATGGCGATCGTAATGAGGAACAGGTTTAAGTTACCAACGTGTCTCTTCTTATTCATGTAGCTGTAGTTCAGATCAAGGGCACATGCACCCTCGGGCACAGAATAAAGAATCTTCGGTTTCGGAAGACATGAAGTTGTCGCAGTCGTACCACGAAGATTGCTGCTTTTCGGGATGTGACGACATGTCGTGTGGTAGACTGCGTTTTGAAATGTGATGGCACACGCGCAGAAACCACATTTCGTCTTTCAGCGAAACGGACGAGTCCATTTAAATCGGCGGGGGGAGGGGTATTTCAGCCGACTACTGGCAGCCGAGGTGTGCCGATCAGCGGGCAGGGGTTGTGTGATCTTTAGCAAGTACGCTGATCACAGTTTGAAAATGTCGCTACAAGGCGGGAAGAAGCGGGTAAAAAGGAGCGGTGAGCGTGAAATAGTTTATGCCGTGTACAAATGGATGAAAACTGAATCTGAGGTGGGTATCACAATCCCTGTTTCAAAAGTGCAAAACAGAGTCGCTGAAGCAACACGTGCTAGCGGAAGAGCTTTGTGTAGTATATCGAAAGAAGGTGAAAATGTGGAAACTGGTGTCGCAATGGCATTTTCAACTCCGCGCAAACTCAGACCAAAAGTTTGCACTAAAAGTGTCTTAGATAATGCCAGAAACGGTGAAATGCTGTTCTAGTTGGATAGGCATGGTTATACGTCACAGTTCCGACATGACAAAAGCAGAGCTGTACGATCTCATAAAAATACATAAACCGCAATATGATACTTTTGCAATTGATTGTTTGCTCGCCGAGCATGGACACAGTGATCACACTACCTCCCAACCGTCCTGATTGAAACCCCATTAAAAAAAATTGGGGTATCGTGAAGACCAGAATAGCTGCAAAAAATACTACTTTTAAGCTGCGAGATGTTCAGCAACTGGCAGAGCAGAATCTTGCCGCTGTGACAATGGAAGAGTGGGCTGCTGTTTGCAGACATGTTAAAGCTGTGGAAGAAGAGTACATGAGTAGAGAGCACGAGATGGACGTCATGGAAAGAATCATAATCAACGCCGATGAAGATGATGACGATAATGATGACACTGTTAGTTGTGACGATGATGATATACAAGGTGGAGTTCTAACCAGTTACAAACGTTTCGCAGGAACACAATGCGTCCTTGATTTTCTCCACCGTCTAAATTCAGGAACACGGGAAGCCGATTCTTCCTTACCAGCGTTTCGGTAGAACCCACCACGTCCTTGACCTTCATCATCGTCTAACCTTAGGAGCAGAGGCAACGGGTTTTTCTGAAGCGTTGGCAACTAGGCACTATGAGCCACGGTTTCACATTCCAGAAGACAGTAAACTTCAAAACCGATTTAAATTCCAAAATTCAGTGAAATCAATAGCCCCATTAATCACGTGGTGGCGTAGTTGACTGATGCACTGCACTACAAGCCGGAAGGTCGCGGGTTCGATTTCCGATGTTGACACTGGAATTTTTCTTTGACGTAATCCGTCCGGCCGCACTATGGCCCTGGGGTTGACTCAGGCTCTAACAGAAATGAGTACCAGGATTATTTCCTGGGGGTAGAGGCGGCCGGTGCGTAGGGCTGACAACCTTACCACATTCATATGCCAATTGTCTTGAAATCTTTGAGCCTTAACCTCCTGGAACCCTCAGGGCCTGTCCAGGCCTGTAATAAGATTGCTTTACCTTTATAGGCCCATTAACAGGCCCATCTCATAGATCAATACTGACGCCATACTGCACCATGCAGCTTCAACTCAAAACGATTTGACGGTTCTGTTCTGGTGCTTCGCGTTCCGGCAGGAACTTCAGCGTTTTACTTCATATAACGCACTGGTTACAGCACGGAGACGGCTTCATTACTGATACAGCTCAACCTGTTATACACGTGTCAGTATGTAAAAGGTTCGGGGGGTTATATTTAGTAGTAAATGAAACAGTTCCTTGTAGTGTTCAGATGTTAAGCACGTGGATGTGTTGGCTGTTAGCTCTTCCTTCAATTGTCTCTCAACAGCTGCGCGCGGAGCCTCTAAATGGCAATATTACTGTGCCCTCTGCACGTGCCGAAACGTGGCGCCTCATATGTACTGAAATGATCGCACGCTTAACTATTGCTTTGTAAATCTTGCGATCTTCGTCCACGGAATGAAATATTTAAAGAATGCTTTCTTACGCAGGACCGAGTCTCTTATCTGTAGGATGCCGACTTTCTTTGCATCCCCTAGCCTACTTAGAGTGACGGCTAGATTTACAGGCAACTCAGAGGAAGAAGCAGTATTTGAAGACATGACCGATGAACCGTTAAAAACAAAACAACAACAAAAATCCAATTTCAAGTCTTCGCTAAGTGTGAAGTACTGTAAATCATGTTTTTCACTACATGTGTGTTTCCACAGTGCAAGATCGCACGTTACATGTTTCATTTGCAATCGTTAGTTTTATTTAGAATTTCCTTGTTGTAGTTATTTTTTTTACTGGTTTCCTTTTTAAGTTATGTGTTTTATGGCTGAAGAAATAAATTTAAAATATTAAGGTAAAAACTAATAACATTTTTCTAAGTTTTTTTTTTTGCACTAGCAAAAAGTAAAAACAGCGAAAGAAGAAAACTTCAATAATAGCCTGCTCTATTACACACGAGAATTTATGCAACTAGTTCCGAGAATCAGAAGTAAGCAAATAGTACGCATTCCTTCCTCCAACGAAATAAAAAATATTCTTCCAAAATGCCACAAATCCACAAGTTGGAAACGGAAAAAAAATAAGTTTAAGTTTACCACTACAAGTGGACCACAAACATTATTACAAAAAGCATACCAGTTGTACCTTAATATTTTAGATTTATTATTTTATTTCTGGGTCACATAATTTAAAAACGCAACCAAGAAATAAAAATTTTAGCTGCAAACAAAGAAAGGTGTAAGAAAGTCTTTTCTTCTTTCTTAGTCTGACCTCTTCTACCTACTCATTTTATGTGTAGAAGGTTATTTTGTGTACACTCAGGAACACCACACTCAGTAGAACCGCTCTGGACGAGGGATCGGCCCGTCACAGAGACTTCTACCTCAACAACACATAACAGTCACAAGAGAAAACATCCATGCCCCCGGCGGAATTCGAATCCACAATCTCAGTAAGTGAGCGGTCGCAGATGTACGCCGGTAGACCGCGCGGCCATCGGCATCGGCAGGCTAAATAAATTAACAATTGCAAACAGATGGTGAAATATTACACTACAGACACGTACGAAATAACAACATACTACACTCCAGTTTACACCTTTTGCGAAGTTTGATGATAGCTCTTTCGGGCCGAAAAATTTAGCTTATTGCTAACATAATAATGATTTACTGTGAACATGGTTGTGTTCGATGGTAATCCTATTAATTAGTTGCCCCTTATCGTTTCTGATCGCTATACCACCGCTTTTGTTAAGGAAGGGACGCAGCAAATCCAGTCTGAGCTGTTTTCTATCTAACCCTGTTGACGTCAGCTCTGTATCAAGTGTTGCCCCCAACTACAGTGCTATGTTGGCCCACAGTATTCGCCTCACAAGTTTTGGGCGATCCTAGGCCTTCAGGAGTGTTTCGCCATCGCACTAAAAAGCAGCGTAATATTCTTCGAGATTATGACGGCCTTCCTCCAGTCTCTTACACAGAGTGTCGAACCCTCTGAGATACTTCTGTGGATAATGGACGGGCTAACGTTTTATGTGATGTGGCTAAAACAAACGTTTAATTCACACAAACTGCCACATTGTCATGGTGGATGGCTGTCGGAATATTCTTTTCATACAGGCTGAAGAGGGCTGGGGAACGCATCCCATCCTCAGCCTCTCCAGCTCACATTCCGTAAATGGTATATGTGGTCTATTAGAAAGACGTCGAAACGTCCGTGAGTGGACATGTCAAGATGTAAACAGAAAAACGTTTTCCGCCCTGTAACTTTTGTTTAACAGACATTTGGTAGAACAAGATAAATGAGATAAACGGGGATTCGATCTGTCACAAGCCTGTCTACGTAAAAAGCACAGACATGGCTTATATTCATGCCCACGACTGGGATTCTAACTCAGGGCCCCATTGTGCAAGGGACAGGACACAATACACGTCATGGACGGCGCGCCAGCTGTCAGCGGCTGTATAATATTACCTCACTCTCTTTTAGATGGTGTCATTTTGTAAAACCAAATTTAATATCGCCTCGTGGAAATTTAAATGTATTTTTTTTTCCAAACCAGATGAATAGGTTGTATTTCTGTGAATTTTATATTACATCATACATACTGGTTTTACCGTCAGTAGTCGGTCATGTGTGGGCCGTGATAGCTCAGTCGTTATCCCGCTACGGGATGGACGTTTTGGGATCGAATCCCGGTGGGGGATTTCTCGCACCCGTCCAGACCGGCTCTGGGACCCACCCAGCCTCCTACACAATGCGCACCGGGTCATTACAGGGGATAAGGCGGCCGGGACGTGGCGTTAACCACGCACCCCATCCACAGCCCGAGGTTAGAGAAAGATTAGAGCTATACGTCTAGTCCCCTTCTGGGCCTTCATGGCAGATTATAGGGTGTACTTTACCTTTCACCTTTTACACGGACATGTGGAGTTTAGTGTTCACATGTCGCGGGTGCAGCCTTCCTCTCAACACGAATTCCTCTTTTCAGAAAACGATGTAAGCTTGCACCACGCAAAGGTGAAGCTGGCGAGACATGAAGGTACAGTACAGTGCTTCTGTAGGATTTCTCTCGCAGGAAGCCGTTGATTTCTGACTGAGCCATACGGCAATTTGCAGCGAGGTTTGAAGTGATAACCTCATGCAATCATGATGCAACGTCGCTCATAGTACACGCGGAAGTAATCAGTTGGGGACGTCACTGCTAGAAGTGTTTCCCCCAGTCGCGGCTTTGTATTCACGTGACAGACGCTCGCTCTCTCGCCACTGTCAGAACACACGTACACTGGCTACTGTCAAACGTATTGCAACATCCCGTTTCCGGGGTGAGTCAAAAAACAGACAGCTGACACGTGGTTCAAGGAAATTACCAGTACTAGTGTTTGTATACTGGAATATTTATTTTCTCTACTTCCTTGCGTTTGGCTTTGCAGTTACGTACGATGTCTGAATCATCTCAATTGTTCATTCGTAACTGGGAACACACTGACCAAAGAAACCATATTCCCAGCACGTACTGAATGTAGATACCTCATTTTGTTCGCACAAAGCATATCGTAGTGCCCCGCCCCAAGGTCGCAATACCCTCGAATGTGCACGGCGTGACACTCACCTTCCCCTGGCTGCAGATGTTCATACGACATGGGAATGTGATTTTGTAATGTCTTGAGCACAACGCTCACAGACGGACCTGTTCAGTCATCGAGTCTGCAAACATCAAGAACACCGAGTTTGTTGCTCGTTGAAAGACATGTGAACGCGTCCCACGTGCTGGAAACAAACTCACATCGCAGTTCAGTGGGCAGAACTGCTTATATTAGGGAGGTTCTGGATTTAAATCTCCGTCCGACGACCGGATATCTTCACAAGATTTTTCGTTACATTCCGCAGAATCGAAAAGCCAGCGGCGGTGTAATATCATGCTGCACAATGACCCATTCCTTCCACACGAGCCAGTAGCTTGGTGGGTAAAAAGAGTAGGCGATGGAAAGGACAAACGAGGGATCTTAGCTCCACTTCCGGCAGGAGCAAGAGGGCTGTCCGTCTCTTTACCAAAGCGCCCATAACAACTGCGCAGCTCACCCAGCCTCCTTTTGAATGGTCACAAGGGGCTCTTTCGCAAGGAATAAGCCTGCGGGGGCTGACAACTCATCTCTATTTACTGTTGGGGTTAAGAATGAATGGAGCTGTGCCTGAACTCCCTCTTCTACGATCAGGCCTAGAATCAGCTTTGTCTTTACTTTTACCCCTTCCTTCCATATCATTATTATTATTCACTAACTCGGCAGTCAGTCGATCCCGTAACAACTGAGCCGTTCTAAGGGTCCAGAATTCAGCTTTGTGTACAAAAATTGATGAACGTGTGGCAGACAGGTGTAGGTCCTACAGTGCAGTGGAGTTTCTGTAAACCCTACCGGCACTACGGTGTCAGTAGCTGCGTCATATCGCTCTGGTAATTGCATGAAGAGAATAAGAAAATGAACTAAAAAGTTCTTTGTTTCACGTGTTGCTAGAAGTATGTTGTGCTTTCTGTAGGCCGGTTCATGATGTACACTCGTGTTTCCCAGCCAGGGTTTCGCACAACATTGTTAGGGGTTTCGTGAGAAACCGCGGAGTAAATAAATAAACTTTTTAATGTGCCGTCAAAGAGTCCAAATATCCCACAAAACATCTCAGGTATTTTTGTCCTGAAATTGACAACACTGGCGAATTATCTGTGCGCTGCCAACTTCCTCCCTGTTTTCTGGTCCGTAAACGTCCTCATAGTTAGGGGTTCCTCGGGATGAAACACTAATCTAGAGTAACAGTGTTCTCGTCGAATGAAATCTGATACATATAATCGTCTGCTATAGAAAGTATCGAAGTTAACGTTCGTCTGACTCGTTAAAGTCATAGAGATGAATTGTTCCGTACACAACACTTGCAATTGTAAGGCATATGAAATTAATTTGATGAGGATGATGATTATGATGATGATATTATTTACTGCAACTCGGTTTCCACCTGCTGGTAGTGGTCGGTAAACTTGTATAGAAATAGAAACGAGACAACCATATACAGAAAGAGCAACAACACAAAACAAAATACAGAAACATAGAATACATAAAGAAGAAAACAAATACGTACACAAAACATCCAACAAGCTAACAACTTCCTTGTACTATAATTATAACAGCTAACAGCTTTTTTTAGAGTGTATTTTATCATCAACTGTAACGATCACATAAGTAAACATTTTAATCTACTGATTTTATTGAGTTTGTAACCTTAATGATTTTTGTAACTTTAACAAAATAGAAGGATAAGACTCCCTTAAGGTGATGCATATGTATCGAAACATGTAGCGGTACTTACGATATACAAAATATTGTTACCGTATATGTGTTGTGCATTTGTTGGTCTGGATAATAAACTGTACAAGATGCACGGTACATGCATCAAAATAAATCGACTAATTATAAAATAACAAATAGAAGCAAATAACAATGAGATAAAGTACTGCACAGAACCTACATACAGCTACATAAATGTTAATCGATGATAATACACATATTTCACCCAAGATCATTACACCACTTCACTTCACTTCACTTCAAAGGCTGTCAAAGGCTTTGCTATATTCGCAGATATTAATGATAGAGAAGGTACACAAAACAAACAAGTTCTCGGGAAAAAAATTACTGACGTTGAAAAAAAATTGAACAGGGACAGGTACAAAAAAAGGGAGCCTATTATCTCGAATCTGTAGCTGTTTCTGATGTGCTGTACCATAGGTCTGCCTACACCAGTAGTGAGCAACCGTTTGGGCACGAGGGCCAAAATAAAAAAAAAAAAACTATTTGCGGGCCACATGATACACAATACCTATATTTTATACTCATTGCACCATTAATGACAATACGCCATGGTCAGTAGTGTCAATAATGGGGAGGTACAACTTATTTGGAATTCATCCTCAACACTGTGAATTGATCGTACAACATTTGTACATAATCTTACCTACTGAGCCCTTACTTCGAGCCACATGTTTTGTTGTCAAGTTCCACAACTCTACTTCCTGATTATGAAACCAGTAAGTGCAGAAGTCAACTAGCTCGGCAGTTACCTTTACGTGAGATGTAACTTCTATTTACATTTTCACATGTACTGTAAATAACACAAAATATTTCTGAATAATATTTTACAATAAATACGGATTACATAACTATTCGTCTAGGTTCGCACCTCTCTATTTCGTGTGTCTGAAATTAGATTGAGGGCGGCACTGCAAAGGTCCGTATGGAGCCCGGGGGCCGCATTTCGCACACGGATGGCATACACGACGTAACACAAACTTCCATTTGTGTTACACGGGCTATTAGCGGTTAGCGGACCACTGGATGATAAACATTAAGTAGACATTAGGAAAAGCCGACGCTACTCATAACTGCTACAGAATAACTCCTGAATAGGAACCTGCTGTCCTTACTGACATGACCTTCCTACAGGAAAAGTAGGTATCGAACCAAATACGTAACTCCGGTCAAACGATGATTCACATAACCTGAAGACACGAGGCCATGTGCCGCATGTGTACAAACAGGGTCCTGCGACGGCCAGGTAAAGGAAAATCCCCATGATGAGTTGTCAATATTTAACTTTTGACAAAACAGTAGTTACTGAATGCTAATATTAAAGTGTACTCAGAGAACGTTGGCAGTAAGACAACAGTCAAAACTGCGTACAGTTGTCCGCACATCGTCGAGGTGCTGCGTGGATTTGGAACTCTTCAGTGAACTGATAATTAACAAGGAGAAGTTTCCTTATAAAAAATATTAAAATTCATTATTTGCTATTAGTTGACACCAAGTCACACTAAAAGCGGCAGAGTCGAAAGTGGTTATTAATAGAATAAGCAATTAATATTATTGAACACACTGTCCGTTTTAATTATGTCAGGTACCATAATATTTACCACAGAAGACTGAAAATATACAGCATGTTTCATTCCTTTCTACAACGGTCTTCCCACAGTACTTATCGCTTATATATATATATATATATATATATACATTGTATTTATTGGAATATGCCAGAGACTTGGATATGTAAAGGAAGCGTTAAAAGTGTCTGATCTATATTTCACGCAAACCCACGCAGATATTCTCGCGTTGCTATCGATGTGCCCCCACAGTAATGTGCATATAACACGGCACTGCAGCTCGCTGGCCTAACCGTAGCTGCCGTGGAAGAGCAGTAAATATTACATATTCTGAACGTTTGTGTGTTTGTAGCCTTAGTCATGCAGCATGCCAAGCCCATCCACCGTATTATGTTTATCCGACTGTATCACATTTTTGCACTTTATTTCATTAAAGGAGCGTGAAATGCGTGTTTTGATTTTCTCCACACATTTTGTGTGAAACAGTTCCCATTCTAAGAAGAATTCAGAGAGATGTTATCATAAATGCACAAAAATCTTCTTGTGAAGTTCCCTTTATTTTTGTTAGATTTTAATGCAACTTGAATTTTCTAGGCATAATTTAGAAAAATACTCAAATATCAAATGTAATATAAATCCGTCCCGTGGAAGCCGAGTTGCTCCATGTGGACAGACAGACGGATAGACACATAGACATGACGAAGCTAATAATAGTTTCTCGAAATTTTGCGAACGCGCCTAAGAAGGCGAAAGAACAGAAGTACTGACCAATTTTGTAGTTTCTCTGCAGGAAGGCGAACGCACGTAAGAGTGCTTACGCATTAATTTGTAATGTACATTATTTAAACTGTTTCCATATCATAGAATGTTAAAAATTTAACTGAAAATATTGAGTGAGCTTTTTCCCAGCATGACGCACAGCGATGATATTTACGGCACCCTGTGTCTAATATTTTTGTACTGCCGATGCTCAAGAGTAGCTTTTGGAGATCCTCTGCCTACTTTGGAGCATTTGGGCAACGCCAAGTATAATCGTCCAACAAGGTACAACGTACAGTAGATCTCCACTTATCCGGATTAATTGGGACGGCGAACCATCCGGATGTGCAGAACATCCGTATAATTGGATTTTTTTTTAAATATGCTAAATCCGCAGTTTGAAGTTCGGCTGTTACTACTGACAGTACGTACCTGCGACTAAACCCTGCGACTACACCAGAATTGAATTTCTAGAAGTCATAACACTGTACTGTACTTGATCCGATAATCGGTAATTTCAAGGCAAGGCAATTTTGTACAATTCTCTACAAATTTACCCGAAGGGCCAAGTCGATCCGGATAATTGATGATCCGGATAAACAGCGATCGGATAAGTGAAGTTCTACTGTAGTCTCTGTACAGGGATACATCTAACTGTCTTCAGTCGAACCCCATCTTGTTTCTACCCAGCTGGGTCACATACGAACGTGTATCCAAAAGTCCCAGGACAATGCTCATAACACGCAAGTCGCTTATAATTCACCAGTTTCCCGCTATGATGTGTTGTGGTGGTGTCTTGTGAGTGAGTGTGCCGAGTGACGTGGTTGGTTGTGGAAGCTTTCGATTGTTGCACGTGTCTTTATGTGTGTATTGCATCAGCCGTCTGCGATTTTCTAATATCGGCGGTATGGCGGAAGTTGACGAACAAAGGTTGTGCATCAAGTTCTGTGTGAGATTGGGTAAAACGGGAAGTGAAACTTTTGAAATGTTGAAA
>Ga0131853_10013080_pt1 | contig 15206 bp, 12 predicted proteins | sample TergutLab28metaG_FD_92764 | JGI IMG/M metagenome (GOLD analysis project Ga0131853, IMG submission 92764) | Labiotermes labralis P1 segment gut microbial communities from Petit-Saut dam, French Guiana - Lab288 P1 (version 2) (version 2) | ecosystem: Host-associated > Arthropoda: Insects >...
GCAACGGGTCCCCACAGCCGTTAATCTCTGTTTTCTAGACCTGGAGCCGCTACTTTTTTCATTCAAGTAGCTCCTCAATTGGCCTCACGAGGCTGAGTGGACCCCGTTCCAGACCCACTACTAATCAGAAAATCTGGTAGCGCCGGGGATCGAACCCGGGACCTCTGTATCTGTAGCCATAAACTCTGACCACTAGACCACAGAGGCGGTTCTTATTTGATAATACCTCACCTGAATTGAATGTCAAACAAACGTGAAAAGAGGAGTTATGAGAACGTGACTGCGTTTCATTTGGTTTGCTTTGCTTTATTTGTTCATCCATTCAGTCACATATGTAACATTGGACATGCCAATTACAGATTACAGTTTACAACACAACTTATAATATATGGACATCCACACAATACAATATAATAAATAACAATACAAAATTTTAAAGACCAGTTGGAAGTTGAATTTGTCACTACGTCTAGATATATATGTGTATTTATATAAATATATCTAATAGTTAAGAATCCAAATTAAAAGTAATAATATAGAATGGTATTGAGATATGTTACGTGTAAAAATATTTTGATGGCATTATCCTGCAAATCACCAAGATAAATAAGTTAAGAGCACCAAAATTGTTAATTTAATCTGTAATATTGATAAAATTCGCACCGAATACCCCTGGAATATAAATAATAGATTGTTTCCGCCACACTAATATATTGGGTATCGAACGAAGGATGTTTGAGCCTGATATGCTACTGTTCCGTTCAAGAAGTTTCGGCTATGTTATGCCATGAAGAAAGGAAATGAATTCACTACTTCCATTGGGCGTTTCTCATAAGTGAATAAGTAGGCTTATTTATCGCCCGTAGTAAAAAGTGCTTCGTCCAAAAAAAAAAAAAAAAGATTAATCAAGACGTGAAACATGTAAGTGAACAATCTAACAAATGAATCGAGTTTATATTTGGTGTATATACACAGTGCGGTCCAAATATTTTAGGACTGATTTTTTTTTTTAAATTGAAGACACATGAGGAAGACGCGTAACTTTTTTTTTTTTAAATTCAAAATAAGCTCCATGGGCATATATATAGGCTTTTGCGCGGTCGTACAGTTTCTGAAAAGCTGCCGAAAATTCCTCTTTTTGAATCTTCTTTAATTCATCAGTTACGGCTTCTTGGATCTCAGCAACATCCGCAAAATGGAGTCCTTTTAATTTAATTTTCAGTTTGGGGAACAGAAAGTATTCCGGCGGAGATAAATCTCGAGAGTACCGGAGGGGGGGGGGGGGGTTGATAAAGGGTTGTAACATTTTTAAGGGTCGAAAATTCACAAACACTTGCAGCTTTGTGGGCGGACGCATTATCGTGCAAAAAAAAATATCGAGAGCAGAACGCAGCTGAACGAACCCGCTGAATGCGCTTCAGGAGACGATCCATTGCTCTTTTACAAAATTCTATATTTACTATTTTTCCGTCTGGTACGAATTCTTTGTGCAGTACGCCTTGAGAGAGAGAGAGAGAGAGAGAGAGAGAGAGAGAGAGAGAGAAACTAACAACATGGTCTTGATGCGGGACCTTTGGAATTTCAGTTTCTTCGACTGAGGGGATTTGTCACCAATCCATTCAGAAGTCTGTCGCTTTGTTCCGGAGTCATAGGCAAAACAGCAGGTCTCATCTTCCGAAATAATTTTGTTAAAAAACATTTTTGTCTGCATCGGCCCATCGGCCATCGCGATGATGTCTTGGCAAGATGTGACTCGTTCTTCCCTTTGCTCAGGTGTCAAGGAGTGTGGAACAAAACGTGCACACAAATTTCTCTTTCCCAAATCCTCTTTCAGAATCCGAAGAACTACAGTCTTGAGGAAGTTCAAAGATTCTGCTATCATTCTTGATGCGATTCGACGGTCATTTTTGACCAAATAAGCAACAGCAGCAGTTTTTACCTAAGTTCGAGTCGATTTTGGACGGCCACCTCTCTCATCATGTTCCACCAGCTCCCTTCCGTCTCGAAATCGAAAATACCACCTAAAAACTTTTGATCGGTTCAGAGCCTCTTTCCCATAAGCCTTTTGCACCAATTCTAATGTTTCTGTCGCAGATAGACCGGATTTGAAACAAAATTTTATGACAACTCTCTGTTCATTTCCGCCATCCACGACGTATAAGAAAACTGACTTTACAAGACAAGATATGACTCGTAAACTGTACGTGGTCGGACAATAAAGTTCGCGAACTCATCGCGGTATAAAAGTGCTACATACCTCATTGCTGAATACCACCGTGGTCGCCTTCAAAGTACTCCCCTTGGGAAGCTATGCACCGATGCCAGCGCCTAGTCCACGCTTCAAAACAATTTTGGAACTGCTTTTGTGGAGTGGCCTTCAGAGCTGCCGTTATATTACTCCTGATGTCATAAATACCATCAAAATGCCTTCCTTTCAATATTTCCTTTGTCTTCAGGAACAGAAAAAAAGTCACTGGGGGCTAGATCCGGTGAATAGGCAGGGTGTTCCAACACAGTTATTTGCTTAGTAGCTAAAAACTCACTCATAGACAGTGCTATGTGAGCAGGTGCATTTTCTTGATGCAAGACCCATGAGTTGTTTGCAAAAAGTTCGGGTCGTTTCCGTCTAACTTTTTCACGCAGCCTTTCCAGCACTCCCAAATAGTAAACTTGGTTGACTATTTGTCCAGCTGGTACAAATTTATAACGAACAATCCCTCTAATATAAAAAAAAGTCAGTAACATTGTTTTGACTCTTGATCTGGACCGACGGAATTTTTGGTCGTGGGGAATTGGCAGTCTTCCGTTGTGCATTTTACCGCTTCGTTTCAGGGTCGTATTGGTAGACCCATGTTTCATCACCTGTGATGGCACGGCCCAAAATATCATCTTGCCTCTCCAAAAGGTCTTGGAAAATTGTGGCTCTTCTTTGCTCTTGTTCTACGGTGAGCTCCTTTGGGACCATTTTTGCACACACCTTCCTCATGTCAAGATCTTCAGTTAAAATTTTCCTAACTGTTTCACTGTCGATGTACACTTGCTCTGCTACGCTTCTGACAGTTAGCCGACGATTTTCATGCACAATTTGACGAATTTTTGCAATGTTTTCTTCAGTTCTGTTTGTTGCTGGCCGTCCTGATCTCTCTTCGTCAGTGACACTTTCTCTTACCTCAGAAAAACGTTTCACCCACCTGTAAACTGCTGTTTTCTTCATGGTATTATCCCCGTAAACTTGCACTAACATCTCTCTGATTTCGTTTCCACCCTTTCCAAGTTTAACAAGATATTTAACATTCGTTCGCTGCTCTAATTCAAGCTCCGACATTCTCGCGGCGGCACACTAAATCACACGCAGTCAGTAATAGATGCCGCTCAGAAAAAGACTGCCATAGATCAACAACAACACAGGTGTGAAACGCTGATGGGTCAACGTCATCTAACCATAATAAGGCTTTTGTCCAGTGCTGCCACGGCAAGCACACGGTGGCGAGTTCGCGAACTTAACTGTCCGACCACGTAGAAGATAAACAAACGGAACTCGGTGTGTGAACTGATGTTGGTTGATAGAACTTAGTGGGTTGGGTGATAGATCGCTCTAGTTCTGTTATTTTAAAAAATCCGTACTAAAACTTATGGATTGCATTGTGCATGTCAAGTTGCATATAAAATTAAATTTCCGGTTCTAGATGAGTGATTTGGTGTTTGTAACACTTCGATGGATGTAAAATACAAAACAAACCAACCTAGTTATGGTGGTTAAAAGGCCCGGAGTGTGCATAGGACACTTTTTAAAAACGTTCTTACTCTTTTTAAAGAATACCTGAAGGATCGTAACGTGCCTGAAGTTACAAATATCATATAATATAAAAGCGTTGCTGGTATGTGTACTGACTTTCTTAGAGTTAAAGCACTGTGACCTACTTAGTGTTCAAGAAATCTATGTCATTTTCATCGACAAGTTGCATAATAACAATTATCAGTCTTTCGCGTCTGTGTTTTGTATCATGACAAAGGTCATCAGCTCTGTATAGGCGTCATTATGCGTAGCTACATTAATAAACAAGTTTCCTTTGACGTAAGCGGATTCATGTGAAGTTAAGCCCTATTATTTTCGTGACAATGAACAGTACATTGAAACTGTGGGTTTGTATAAAAAATTAAGATGTTAATATTATTATTTTTGTTAGTAAAATAAGAGCGCTTAGTCATTGGTGAGTCTTTTACTTTATAATCAAATATATTTATTTAGAAGTTTCTAGCTGCTTTTCAGTACAACATTCCTCCACCACATAAATCGGCCAACTTAAGCATGTAGCCGGGCAGATTTCAATAAACAGTTGAAAACTATCCCAGAAACTGTTGTATTTTTTCCCGAATGAATGGATCCGTTGAACGAATCAGCATATCGATGGTGCGAGTCGGGGTCTCCCTTGTCTGCACGTACACCAATAAAAAAAAGGAAAACTAGACCTTAAAAACAAGTGCTTTTTTGACAGTTAATTATTTTGGCCACGGATGTCATTTTACGACAGGTTACTGGAGGATGACTGGAACTTCAGTGACTGCGAAAGTATATCCCATGGACACTATCATAGAACTAGAAGGTGAGTACAATAATATAATTATGTATATTCGACAAGAGCAGGGACGCACCATTACGACTAGACTGTAGTGGTAGAATATGGTCGGTCACGAGCCTCAATACGGTCTCAGCTCCAAGACTGACTTCAGTCAATCAGTGGCTTTGAGTTTGTCTTGGTAGACCCCGTCCACTGAGTTCCAGGGAATTATTTTTTTTAAATGAGTCATTTGCACTTACTAATGGCGTCGTGTGTACATTATGTAATATTTTCGTGTATAACGCATGTTATCTATTCGTGCCATGCATTTCCTTTGTTCTGGAGGCCCCTGCCTTGTCTGAAGAGAAAATTTCGACTTCTGAAAGTTGACAGTTATCTAAAAAAAAAATTGCAGTCTTAAATGAGAACATATATGTACCATTAAATATTTCTCTCTGTAGCCGCTACATATTTCCTTAAACGAATTTCGATTTCGTCATATTTTTTATACATATACACATCCAAAAAATGTATTCATACCCTTACAAATAGCCTATTTTTTCGCCAGGACCATACTTAAATTCAGTAAAATTGTGGGAACCAGGATAGCACAGTCTGTATAGTGACTAGGCTGTGGGCTGGACGATCCGGGGTTCCATTCTCGGGAGAGCCAAGAGATGTATCACTTCTCCAAAACATCCAGACTGGTTGTGGGGTCCACCATCTCCTAATCAAAGGATACCGGGCATCTTTTGCTCGGATGCAAAGCGGCCGCGGCATGAGGCTGACTTCTCACCTAAATACCACATCTAGGCTAAAACTGAGTGAACCTATACCTCACTACCACCATATTCCTTCATGACGTGCACAGAGACAGTTTTACCTGTGTAAGTTTTAAGTCGAAAAAAGCCGGTAAATAATTCATCGTCACCGGATTGGAACCAGAAGTTTCATACACGTGTATAGGTTTTCGCTGTCGTCACAACCATGTGATCGTACTCATATTATGCACCTATACGTACTGACGACATTTGCGAAACGACAAGCGTGGTTATTGTGTTGCTGCCGCAAAGTGCATTTCATATGTCAGTCACATAGCAGTTGGGTGATCTGGGCTGAAGGTGGGAAAAAGTGGTTGTTGAAATAGTTGTCAATAATGATTGCCGATACTGATGAAGGTGAATTAAGCATTCAGTCACCAGAAATAACTTCGACAGTGCCTTCGTATATATACATGAGACCTCTGAATCAGGCAAATGTTCACCAACGAAGACATGAACGCCAATCATTTGAACCTGTCCTGTGGAATCCTAACCAAAGAAATCATTCAAGATTCCTATACGACTTTTGGTCCTCCTTACTAAACGCGGTGTACAACGGTAACGTAGTTATTTGCATAAGGGGTTGTGGGAATGGTTGCTGCATTACTCTTTATTAGTAAAAGTTGTTCAATTAGGCAAATTCAACAGGATATTTCGAAGTAGTTCATTAAATAATAACGCAGTTGCACGAAACAGTTATGTCTGGCCCTGAATTTGGCTTGAATTTAGTTACAAGACTTAACGTAAACTATACCAGGCGTAATAACCTCCATGAAACCTATAATCAGTTACCAAATTTGGGTGCTAACAGTAACACACATTTATTAGCTGTAAAACAAACTCGTTTGTTGAACTTTATTATGGAGGTGTATAATTATAGTAAAGTGTATGGCATGTCTTCATTCACCCTAATATCTTCCATTATTAATTTAAATTAAATAAGTGAGTTTGGGGCAATGTTTTCTTTATCAGTCTTTAATATTTAATGGAGGCAGCAGTATGCCTTAGTGTGACTGGAGAATCACCGTCCTGTTTTCCACTTTTACCGTATTCTATAAATCCACCTATAAGCATGTTTTTCCACTGTTTGTGGGTATTGCTGTTTGGTTTGTGGCATGCTGTACTGTGTCTGGTTGAATGTTACTATATATGGCTTTTTAGAAGGATTATGTCAATAGCAAATTATAATGAAAGAAGAGTTGTTTCAGATGTGAAATACAGCCCTCTGGGAGTTACCATCTTTAGAATGAATTTGATGGAGATGGGATCAACGTACGTACAGTACTACATGTTTTTCTTACTTCTACAGGTCCCAGTAGTGGAGTTAGAATGTTTAAATCTTCGCTTCAAGTAGGCAGTCATGATAAAGACAACACACATAGGGCATTCATCATAGTAGGTGCCATATTTGTCACCTCATTAGTAGCACTGTGTTACATATACATGAAGTTTCCAGAACTTGAACCGTAAGTTTATTGGTTTCATGAAGTAAGTGATAATTTGAGATTGTAGTTTAATGAGTTATAACATTGTAATTTTTCAGTTGGTTATGGGTGTTTGAGGTGAAACTTAAGCCTCCATTCAGGCAATAATGTGTGTCTGCTGAAGATATAGGTAACAAGTGCATCCAAAACTAGCTTTCGTAACTTTTCGTCATGGTAATATTTACTGCATCAGAAACAGTGTCTCATCTAAACAACTTTATAGTGATGCCTGTTTACTTTTGCTTAGAAACAGTGTATTATATCTTTTATTTCATCAAATTTATTGTAAATTTGTTAAATATGGAGGGGTGGTGTTCAAATGCAATTAATTTGGGGGGGGGGGGGGGGTCTGACCAAACAAATAGATGATTTTAATGGTGGTTCCAGTGGGTACTGAAATGAGCTTTCCATTTCTATATTGGCAGTTGTTCTCTTCCACAAAGAACTCCATGGGTTGCTGCTGGAACCACTGCAGTACTGTATCCTTTGCATCTTGTCAAAACAGCATCTTTGACACTTAAACACAGGGTGCACAAATCCTGGGTGCCAGGTTACCCCATGTGAATAAATTTTATATAGTGTGGTGCCTATATTTGGAAAAATTTGTGGGCCGTTGTTTTGGCACTTTAGTATTTAGGATCCCAACATTACCTCCAGCACACACATAACCATGTGAGAGTTATGTATCACCATCAAGAGAACACATTTTGGGATAATCATGATGGGTGTCATGTTGCATGACAGCTGTACCCCTGTCCAGAGCAGTGTCCTTCATGTGCTGGAAGGTGTTGGACCATCCTACATAAAGCCTGGACCTTTCATTATGTGACTTCCATGTGTTCAGCCCCCTTAGGCAAGTGCTAAACGTTGACAGTTTTGGGTTGGGTGAACACATCAAGGCTGCAGTGGTGCAAGGTAAGCAGCAGCCATAGAGGTAGAGAGAGTGTCCACTAGCTGGTTTGTCAGTGGAATGCCTACCTCAGTACCCAGGTGGACTGTGTCAGTGTCCTCTGCTTCTTCACTAGAAGAGTCAGCAGATGTATTTAATTTGATTAAGCCTGATATCAAATGTAGAATATAATATAATAGAATAGAATACAAGAATGGTGGGCAAATTAATGACCCATGGACTTTGACCACACTTGATCCTTTGTGCAGTCTGTGTATTAATAAATCTATCAGCCCTGCACCTTAAATAAAGTGCAGTATCCTGCTGCAGAGGTGTCCTCAAACTCACCTGGTTGCGTGATGACCCAGGTACTGGAATCTTAATGTGGCCAAAGCCTCACAGTCACAAAAAATGTGTTAGGCTGTTTGAAATACCTGCATACATCTATTACACATGGGACTGTTTACAAGTCCCAGCTAAATAAATGTTCGTTTAAATGACGTTGTCCTGTTAGGAACCCTGTCATTATTTTTAGCGGGTTTCTGCTCAGACTAAGCAGTTCCCCAGGTTCTTCCACAGGGATTTTTTGGAGGAAGCCCTTAGCCTGCCCTTGTCCATGTATGGACTGCCAATGCTTCTCATGTTTCCTGCTCATCCAGTCCCTCATCTACCCCCACTGGCAACTTTTGCAGATATACCAAGTGCAGGCTCAGGTCCTGTGAGTTATCAAACATAGTTCTGCTTTAATTTTTTAGACTATTCACGTGAAAGAAGTAACTGTCATTTTATATTTATTATGGAGTGGTTAGTGTATTTTGTTTTACTTACAGTTACATTGTGTGGGTCAGCCTGATGACCACATGAAACTCATTACAGCATTTTACCCACCACACTTAACTACAAAGTTTACATCACTCAGATTTAACTCTCTGGAAAATCTCATCCTAATGGCTAATACCAGTGCCACATCGACAAGTTATGTTTAATTCTCTGTTTTTCTTTGTTTTAAATCTAAAGGTATCAATCATTGATCCATATGCCTTGTCAGAAGTGCTCTGACAAAAAGTTTCAATATTTTATTTGTATAATTGTCTTAAATTTGTAGATTTTGCTTTTGAATTGTGTACCTGCCGTATGATGTATTTAAAAATGGAGTTCAGAAGTAAATGTTAATAATTATACACCAAAATAATTGGGACAGAAATTTTTGCATTTCAGGTTTGTTTGTTTGTTACCTGTTCCATTATTTAAATAGATTAAACCACTTAGCTCTTTATTTTATTTTTATAATTATTAGCTAAGTAGCTAAAGTGTGCCAAAGCTCCAGATGTCAAGAAGACAGACTTGAATGTGAAGGAAAATTTCCATGTATTATCAAATTTTGGTATTAACCTATAAACATTTTTCCATCACAGAGGTAGAATTATAGTAATCTGCTTAAAGGGTAATTGATAGCTTAACACTTATCTTTGGCTGTACCATATTATGATAGGCCTATATGTAACCACATCCGACTTCCCAGAATTGTCATATTACGTTCTGATGCGGTTCACTTTTCAAATGTTGCTACATAAGTACATGCAATCTGTAGGGAAAGTGTTACCATTACCTCATATTTTAGATGTCATTGGGTTGTTATATTACTGGGAATTTAGTTCTCACAAACAGTTTGTTATAGTCTTTGTAAAATAGTCAGGGTACAGATATTGTTCAAGTTTCATATGTATGGGTCTCAGTGTCTGATTTGCAGCTGAAGAGACAACAGTCTGCTCCAGCTACTTCCATCTCGCAGGAAACTACATTTAGCTCTTATTTAATGGCAGCCTAAAGAGGGCATGGATATGGAGTTTCAGAAATGTGTGTCATTATGCTGTATAAACATGTAGTTTCCTTCTTCATTGTAGAGAGGAAATGCAGCACATGAAGATTCCATGGGACATTGAAGATGCCAAACAACTAGGCAGGGTCCTGGATCACTACAAAGACAAGTACTACTTTGAGGTCGTTTTGACTGTTGTTGTGACATATTTATTGTATCCTTTTAAACTTAACAGATATTTTATTTTCTTGCTTTCATAATACGATGTATTGTGTATGTGTTCTGTGGTATGCCATAGACTACTGAGGTAAGACCATATTTATTGGAACTCTTAGTTTGAAATATTGAAAGTTTCTTAATTTTTTGTGAAAGTTGCCCTTCATTTCTTCCAGTTAAAATTAATTGCCGTATATTTTGCCTTGTTCACTTTATTCCCCAAATAATGGTGTTGTGATTAATTTTGTTTAATGGTTGTAATGTGTTACTTTAAAAAAACACATGCCCTGTGATTTGGCATGCATTTGATTCATTTTGGTATCATACAAAGGAAGTTTCACACAATGCATTGTCAGAGGCTAAGAAAACTCAAAGAGGAGGTGTTACCTACAAGCACAGTTTTTTAGTGAAAGATGCTGCCACTTGTCACAGCATCCATACATTTACTATACTGAAGATAACATTATATAGTAGAGAACTGAAGTGTGTCCTTTGACAACAAGTAGCTTTATGATCTGTACCCCACACCAAATATTATTTGAATGATTAAATAAAGAAGAAAGAGATGGGCAGATATTGTGGCATGTATGGGGGACAGGAGAGTTGCATATAGGGTTTTTGTTTGCGACGTGATGGAAAGAGACCACATGGAAGACCTAGGCTTAGATGGGAAGGTAATATTAAAACGGATTTTCAGGAAGTGGGATGGGGAGGCATGGACTGGATTGCTCTGGCTCAGGATAGGAACAGGTGGTGTGTGCTTGTGAATGTTGTAATGATTGTTTGGATTCCATAAATGCAGGGCATTTCTCAAGTAGTTGAGGACCTGTTAGCTTCTCAGGAAGGACTCTGCTCCTTGGAGTAGTTAGAATTAGTCCTTTTGAGTCTTCATTCTTCATGTTTCCTTTACTGTTATGTCTACTGTGTAGTTGTGGTTGTATCAATAAGTAATATACAAGTGATATTTTTTGAAGTACATACTCTGGTGATCTTACTTTGATATTGCCTGTTATCATTGCTGCAACTATAATTTCCTTAACTGGCATATTTAGTTTGCAGACCTTTGCCATTCCTGGGTCAATATCCTTATCAATACTGTCTGGCTTTCTCTTCCCATTCCCATTAGCACTTCTACTAGTGTGCTTTTGCTCAGCAACCGGAGCCTCATTGTGCTATACGCTGTCCTTCTTTCTTGGGCGACGACTTGTTTACAGATATTTTCCTGAGAAAGCTTCACAGTGGGCACTTACAGTAAGTAAACTAATAAAAGTATGAATTATATAAACATTCAGTATCCAAGTAATTATCAGGAAACCTCACCAATTCTTACTGCTGACATTTCTTGCCATAATTCATGGTAAAGGTAAAGGTAAAGTTCAACCTAGAGTAGGCTATGGAAGGCCCAGAGGGGGAGTAGAGGCATAACTGTACTCCCCCTTTTCCCTTGATGTGACATGAGGGTGGGTGGTCAATGCCATTCCTGGGCTCTTTTATCCCTGGGAAAGGAACCTGGTACCCATTGTACAGGAGGGTGGGTGGGCCCTAGAGCCATTCTGGACAAGTGCAGAATATCTCGCTTCCACCACATATCGATATCCAGACCGTCAAGCCTGTGGCAAGTCACATGATTCATGGATGCTAATTAATTTTTTAAATATGAAATTGGAAGAAGTGTTGCTTTCATGTTATACGTAGTATCTTCACTTACACATCTGCATTCTTAGTGGCATATTGCACTTTGACGGAATACATTATTTTCAGATTATGTTTGTAGCTGTGTTGATATTTTTGGTTAGCAGTTACATTATTTCATTCAGTATCCTACAGTTTTCTACAACTGGGATTGACAGTTTGTTGGGTGCAGTAATTGCAACATCTAGACACCATTGCAATTTCTTTTGTTTGTATGCATTTGTATGTATGTTTGTATTTAAAATGTGTGGTATGTATACTGAAAGTGAATTTCTGTATATGTACAGTAGAACTCCTTTAATATACCTCCTCATGATCTGGCATTTCTGGTTGTTTGGCACTTGAGGAACATAGTCCCAAGACCAGATGCTCTGCCATCTATAACTTCAGCCTTGCATTCCACAGGAAAACCTGTGACTTGGCTTGTGATAATTAGAAAAGCTGAGCCTTATGATGAAATAAAAGTACTGATGAGTGCACATTCTCTGAGGGTTGGCTGCAAAATTCTAAAGGACCAGCAGCTGAAGGATATATACAAATAGCATTCTCATCTGATTAGTTGTGCAGCCCAAGTATAGGAGCAGTAATAAAAAATTATGTGTAAGATACCGTCTAATAATCTGGAATGTTTGATAATCCAGGACCTGTCTGGTCCTGTGGGTGCTGATTTAAAGGATTCTGCTGTACATAATTTTATCTTACATAAGACTTTTTCTGTAATGTTTTCATAAGGTTTATAATACATGGGATGTGCACAAAAGGTGATTTATAATTTATGTTGCTTATCCTGTGTTAATTGCCCAGTGGGCAAGAGAAGAATGTACATAGAGATAGTCATGCCTGTTGATTTGTCCACCCATCTGTCCATCCTTCTATGTGTTTCATCTCAAGTTTCACTGGTTGTATTTGATGAAATTTGATATGTCATTAGAGGCCACTCCTGATGTGTGGTATGTAATTTTATGTATCAGGAATAGCTGATGCAGAAGTTTATGAGGTGGGAAAGCCACAAACACAACTCCTGAAATGGCGTACTAACAATAAGCATAGGAAGCATGTTAAACATAATATTAACAACAGGAATGGTGGTAATGACACTAATGTCAGTATGCTTAGTAACCAAAGCAAATGTGAATCCACACTGCAAGGAATATGTGGCAACTGTGTGCAATCTGGTAAGGATTGCATCTGTCCATTTATCTTGTATATTATGTGTGTATCATTTGCAGTAATTGTGGTTGGGGTGGACAATGCTCCCAGGTATGGCCTTGTGGTAGACCGAGCACCACAGCCTTATTGAATTTCTTGGCCTGTGACTGCCTTAGCAGTGGTGCAGTACCAGTGGTCTATGAAAATGAATGCTACCTGTCATAATAGGACAGTAATGAGGCTAACAACCAACAGGGGTACATACAGCCTAGGGTGGGTTCCAGATAATAACGTGATATAGTATTTATAAATTCACAAAAGAAAATGAAAGAAAAACACAGAACAGGTCTGCTTGTATTGTAGTTGATATCAAGCCCAGTAACTTTGACAAAGAGTTCAGTGTTTTACCACAACTCTCCAAATTTAATATTGTATGTACCAGGCATGATGCAAATTTCATCCTTTCTAACTTTTCATGCACTGAGAAGTAAACACATTCAATACAAACAATAGGTGTGGGTGTCAGTCAGTAACACAACAACTGATACCCACACTTATTGTTTATATACACACAACGAGGATGGCTCATTTTAGACATTCAATACAGTTTCCTCCCCGAATGTCCAAATGTATTCATTTTGTAAGAAGATAACTTTCATTTCCTCACCAGTGTCTCCATTTCCTCTGTGGATCATCATCTGTTTGTCCAAAGCCTTGGACAAGTTACAATTTAAATGTCTGTTGTGAGATTTGAGATGTTCATGGCAGTTAATAATAAGATACCTTTTGGACCTTGAGACTGTAATATTAATTTCTCTTTGTGCATTAGGTAAGGAATTTGAGTTTGGGAAATTATTTTACTGTTTTAAGTTCTGCAGTTTTAAGCATGTTTGCAGAATTCCAAAAAGTGACTATTAGCTTTGTTATACTTGTCTGTCTGTATTGAACAACTCAGCTTCCACTGGACAAATTTTTATGGAACTTGATATTTGAGGATCTGCCAAAAATCTGTTGAGAAAATTCAAGTTCCATTCAAATCTGACAAGAGTAACAGGTACTTTATGTGAATACCTGTGTACATTTGTGATAATTGCTCTCCGAATTCTTCTTAGAATGAGAAATGTTTCAGACAAAATTTGTAGAGAAAATAAAAACAGACATTTCAGGTTAATTTTTTTCCACAAATTGTGCCGTTTATGAGATAATGTGGAAAAATATGGAAAAGCCAGACTGGCCACAGATGGAAATATGGTACAGAAAAATTTGATATGTATGATGGATAACGAAGGCAAGAATACACACACACACACACTCATAATATTTAATAGTTACTGATTTTCCACAGCAACAATGGTTATGCAAGTGTGCCACAGTGTTATATGTACCTTGCCTGACTTGTTATATTTTATTCATATTTTCAAAGCACACTACCATGTTGAATGAGTGTCACTGGCTTCTGACCAGGTTCTAATTGACAAAAGAATTCTGCCACATAAATATAAGATTTGAGGTTTGTGTGGTAGTGAAGGTACATATTATGTCTTACTGGGTCATGAAATCTTGCTGTCTGATAGGACAAACATTTCTGAGTAACAATGCCTCCATATTCAGGGTGTGAGACAAAAGTGGCAGGTGATACAGACATGGGATAAAAGAGAATTGGTGACAGAGGATAGGATGGCCAATCAGAGGCAAGAGTCAGATATTCATATCGGCCATAACTCAATGTCTTGTCATAACCCAGCAAATCACAGTTATGATTTGACTTAATAAAAGTCTCATCACTTTTATTTGTAATGACAGGATTATAGAATGGTGGTTAAAGGGACATATACCTTGAAGCTGTTGTGGTCTGCTTTAATTTCCTCAAAGAACTGAGGAAAAATCATATGGAGTGTGAGTCAGGATAACCATAAAATCTTGAAAATTGCAGCTGGCTGTCCAGAATTCAGGATAGTTTTGATAGCCACCGAGTCAGATTGTAATTTGTGGTGAAATCATTGCTTCAGTTTTTCCACAGTTATGTCTTTTAAATGTCTTTGCATATGTTCCTTTTCCATCTACTTATTGTTTAAGAATGTGCAATTTAATTAGTGAAAATATTCATGTTCTACTTTTAGAATTATTGATATGAACATACATACATAATTTGTCGCTTTGTAATATCTTGAGAGCTCCAAGCTCTATATTGATGTAAAGCACATCATACAAAACAATACAAAGACAATCAACTGAGACAGTCAGAAGTCATAGAGGAAGCCTGTCACACATAAAAAAGCTTTACACAAGAATTCACCGATAAATGTTGTGCTAGCTCTAACCATACAACAATGACTTAACACATTAAAACATGTTTAGCAATTTAAGAATTCCCCAAACTTAAGATTGAATCACACCTCATCCGTCCGAGTGATCATTCATATATTCATCTATTGAGTAAAAGGCTTTTCCTAACAGATACTTTTTTAATTTAGTCAAGAAACTTTTATTATGCGAAATCAGTTCAGCTATATTGTGTGGTAATTTGTTAAAAACTCCTACACTTTCATAATATAATCCTTTCTGGTATATAGTTAA
>Ga0131853_10013081_pt1 | contig 15205 bp, 15 predicted proteins | sample TergutLab28metaG_FD_92764 | JGI IMG/M metagenome (GOLD analysis project Ga0131853, IMG submission 92764) | Labiotermes labralis P1 segment gut microbial communities from Petit-Saut dam, French Guiana - Lab288 P1 (version 2) (version 2) | ecosystem: Host-associated > Arthropoda: Insects >...
AAAAAACATATAAAATATTCTCACAAAAGCGTGACAAATTTATAAACAGACATAATTCAAAACATGCATAAATATATATATATATATATATATATATATATATATATATATATATATTTGGTCTCGGATTTGCTCGATTGAGGTCACTGTCTTTCATAATGCCATGTCGTATTGAAAAATACTAAGATGACAATATAGAAGAAAGTAAAGGGCAACTTAAATTGAGGAAATGTTTGGATCTCAAAAGTATAATGCAACAGGAGACTGAAGAAAATCACATAATGAGGCGCGTAATCATTTTTATTCCCAACAGTGCATTATTTGTATGATGAAATCAAGGAGGATGACATGGACAGAACATGTAGTGCGCATTTGGTAGCTTAGATATATGCAAGTTCCAGTCGCAGAACCATGAAATGTGCTCGTAGCTGGGACGATAACAAATGGGGTCTTAAACAGGTCGTGAGGGCGTGGACCAGATTCAGCAGGCACTGAAAGATTCCACTGGAGGGCTTCTGTAAACACGATAATGAAACATCGGATTACATCACAAGCCGGGTTGGGGTAGGGGTGCGGAGTTGGTTACGAGCGACCTTCATGTGCACATTTCTTGTCCACGACCTTGTCCAATGAAATCTACTTGCCTTTATTATGCAGGTCAAATGTCTTCCTAAATTTGTCCGTGATGTGAAGTTCATAGATGACTCGAGCTGCCATTCACACCGAATACGTAACTGAAGGTGCAGTCTGCTGTCAACTGAAAATTTATATCAACTGAAAACAAAACTCATACGTTCGAAACTTATAATAAAATCACTGACAGGCATGTTTATTGTGCATGAAACATGAGGCTTGTACAGAGTCCTGGACTTTTGAAGTTCTCAGTCGCCGCTGTAGCTGCTTGTCCTTGGGAATGAACTTGCAAGCTAACTCCGCAGAATTAGATTACAAACCTTTGATTAAGCAGTTATAGGCCAGTGGTAGCTTAGGCGTGCCAGCTCTCATAACTCTGTAGGCCTTTGGGTCGGTCGGTATTTCGTCCGCAAAGTTTATTTGTGAACTTCATTTGTTTCCTGTAACAAACACTAATTTTTAGGCGCTTTCGCAAAATTTCCAGTAGCGGCTATTAGCTTTCACACGTCTGTCCGCATGAAACAACTTGGCGCCCACCGAATGGATTTTCATGAAATTTGATATTTGGGGATTTTTTAAAAAAAACTGTCGAGAAAGTTCAAGTTTCATTCAAATCTGACAAGAATAACAGGTACTTTACATGAAGACGTATGTACATTTATGCAAATATCTCGCTCATTTCTTCTTGGAATGAGAAATGTTTCATTCAAAAACTGTAGAGAAAATGAATACCCACATTTTATGTTCCATAACTTGTTTCCGAAAATCGTGCCGTTTGTGAGATAACGTGGAAAAGTTTGGTATAGCCAGAGAGGCCACAGACGCGAATATAATAAGCTGCATGCGCATTGCATGCTGGATAACTAAGGCTGCAGAGACACACCCAGAATATGTAATACTTAGTGCTTTTCCACAGCAACAATAATTACGCGAACGCGACTCAATATTACGTTTATAGGTCTTGTTAAGATTGCGCTTGCTGCTGTTGATGACAGAGACATGATATGTCATCATGGAGACAGAGATCAAGTTTAATAAATACAAATTGATCGTGTGAAAGCTTAAATATATGTATGAGGAAGTGCTGATAAGTCCTTAGCCCGACCAGGAAAGAAACAAGCTACAGCGACCAAACTCGGGATTTATTCAACATACTCTCCACGAAGCCCAATACACTTCTTAGCCAGTTGCTCTAGCTTTTGCAACCCACTCAAAAAAAAAACAGAATGTTATCCGTCCAACCAGGTCTCCGCGGCAGCAATGACCTCCGCGTCGGACGAAAAATGGTGACCTTTCAATTGTTTTTTTCAGTCCAGAGAACAGGTGGTAGTCCGACGGGGCCAGATCCGGAGAATAGGGTGGTTGATCAAGACATTGGAAGCCTAGGTAAGCCAGTTTATTCTGGGTTGGAAGTGCCCGGTGAGCCGGGGCATTGTCGTGCAAGAACAAGACCCCCTTGGTGATCTTCCCGCGGTGTTTTTTCTTCAAAATGTCCTTCAATTGCACCAGCAGAGATAAGCAATACTCCGCGTTGATAGTTTGGCCCTTGGGAAGATAATCGGTGCGGAGGATGCCGTCTTGATCCCAAAAAAATCGAGGCGAGAATATTTCCAGCGGAGTTTTGCACTCGGAATTTTTTGGGGCAGGGTGAGCCGCTATTCCGCCACCCCATTGATTGTTGCTTTTTCTCCGGGTCATAGTGATATAACCAGGTTTCGACCATGGTCACCAAACGCGACAGGAAATCATTTGGATGGCGTCGAAAAAATTCCAAAATTTGCTCAGACGACTAGCACCGTTGACGTTTGTGATCGGCGTTCAGGCATTTCGGGACCCACTTCGCGGAGAGCTTCCGCATGTCAAAATCTTCATGAATGATGGACCCAAACCGCTCACGTGAGATGCCCAGTTGCTCAGCTATTGATTTAGCCGAAACCCGGCGGCCTTCCAAGATTAGCTTGTGAATTTGTTCATTAATCTCCGGGGTGGTCACTGTTTTGGGTCGTCCAGGACGAGGCGCATCACAGGTGGAAAAATCACCACGTTTAAACTGGGCTACCCAGTTTTTGACTGTGGTATACGATGGTGCATGTTCCCCTAATGTTTCTGTCAGAATGGCATGAATTTCCTTCGGGGCCTAGCTTTACAGAAAAAAAAACTTGGTGGCACCTCGCGTCTCCATGTTGTTGAAATCGCGCGCGTCGTCTGACATGCTTCCTTTCAACCTCTGTAACAAGAAAAGCCGTGCAATTCGGCACGTGAACAGACCCCTCTTTCCGACGACACTATCGATTCCGTCCTACGACATCGGGAAGTAGGTCGGGCTAAGGATTTATCAGCACCCCCTCGTACGAAGCATATAATTTCCCAATTGTTAAAGGTGTTTACCCTCAATGTCACACACCAGGTGGTTGTATAACGGCGAACCAATCGAACCGATGTGAAGGAGAAGAGTGGAGCATGAAGAATTAAGTCCTACCCGTAAGTGCCGATGATCAGGAGAAAACCCGCGCATAGGCAAGGGGATTTTACTGAATCCTTCAGGATTCTTATTTTCACATGCAACTGTGTGTACTGTCATATGTAATTCCCAAGTACGCAGCTATCTCAAAAATAAACTACTGTATGAGGAAATTTCATAGCTTTATTGGTAGCCAAATGTACCGCGCGATCTGCTTGGTGATGTTTGAACTGCAACTGAAGGGTGTTTTCCGGAAACACACGTAAGAGACAGCGGCTTTCCTAAAATACGGCAACGAATTGACATGCCTGACAAAAGAGTGTCGTTTCTTTGCTTGTTTTATTAACTTCTTCGTTAGTTAGGCGTCTAGTGTTCCGATTTGGTCAAAAGAAGCTTATTTCTCTTCAGGTATGTGCATCTTCATATGCAGGTCTGTAATTACCCCCCCCCCCCATTTCTCTATCATTGGTGCCAGAAAATGTCATCGGGTTTGGTTTTAAAGTACGAGGAGGAGGCTATATGCATGGGAGAGGAATTATTTTCCACTTGTAGCTTACTCTGCTTCCAACATCGTGAAGGGAGTCACGGTTGCAATGAGAAGAAAGAAAGTGTGGGAGTGAAAGTTATTGTTCATTGGATTAAACTGGAACTTAGGAGTCTGCTTCTCAAACCCCACACACGGGGCCGGTTCAGAATTTTTTTTTTCTTCTTTTTGTTGCCGTTGTCCTAGGCGAAACTTAGGCTTGCCGCCCCTCCTCCTATGATCGACATCATCTCCTGTATATGCACACTTCCAATATAAAATAATCGTTATAATGTACTTTCTCGAAAATTCCTTCGGCAAAGTACTTTATTCTTGCTCCCTTATTTTTCCTCCAAATTCTAATACATTAGGCGACCGCCTAGTTTGACCTCTGCCCTCCTTTGTAACTTAAAATTCCAAGCAAGAGCTTCGAGGGGGAAACAAACATTACAGGAAAATTTGTAGTGGATAGTTTGAGAACAATATGGAAATAGACTGGGCATCCGCAAAGAAAAGGGTAAAGGTAGTTGAAAGATAAACACTAGGCTAGAATCCTCAAGTACGTAAAAGCAGTGGAAGACCAAGACCTTGCAAGACAGTTATCTGTGAGGAAGGCTTGAAAGACTTTGTAAAACGTGGAACGAAGTTATTAAAGTATCCGAAAATAGGGCTAAATTGGGGTAGTTTGTGGATACACTACACTGAATACTTCTACTGGATGTGAAGAGAATTTTTTTCTTCAGCACGACAGCATGCATTTAACATAATGTCATCATAGTATGGCTGTTCCCATAACTATACTCTCCAAAATATGTAATGAATCTTAGTATTTTCTGTATAAAACTGTAGTTTATTTTCATAAATATCAGTGAAGAACTATGCCTTCCGCTCGTTATTGCGTGGGCATTTATTTTTATATTAGATATTTATCAATGTAACACTGTACCAAAAATCCAGCCTACAGCAGGCAGATAAATTTCGCGGCATAGTGGCACGTTGGTGACACTGATAGTGGCTGCTAGAGGAAGATGGCGTTGGTGGTTGTGTTAAATGTTGTGGGGGGAGTGGTGGTGTGATAATTGAAGCGATTGTTGCATGAATAGCTAATATTTTCTTTATACTGTCATGTTGTACTTACCATATATATGATTTTTGTCTCCATAATCCAACTTAACTCGTTGCTGTAATTGCTTTTTTTTTGTATCAATTCGTACCGAAGGATTAAGTTTGTTGCCTATGACATAATGTGTGCGTGACTCAGGACTGTATTGGTATGTTTCGTACAAGTTTCTGTGCCCGCTTACGACTAAGCAGGAAAATGTACATTATGTCTAGCTACTAGCATCGAGAATAATTCGATGACCATGAATGCTGACGTGAAGGACCTAGGGCCTGATAATCTCGGGTTGAAATGTGATCCCAAGATCTGTGGTGTGTGTGGTGATCGAGCCCTGGGTTATAATTTCAATGCAGTTACGTGTGAATCCTGTAAAGCCTTCTTTAGAAGAAATGCTCTTAAGAACAAAGTAAGTTTGCAAATATTTCTGCATCACGACACGCTTATGTTATGGAACAACTGCTTTTATTACTTTTGAAACCAAACGTGACCGACGTGGTTTATTTTCCTTGCATCCGTAAATCATGACAACCATCTTCATTAATGCATTCTGTTCCATGGAAGAAGATTGTGATCCATTATTTATATTCCTGTTTTCATGTTAATCGTTTGCTTTGAAGAAGAAGGAATAAAATATGGATGTGTTAGTGAGTCAGGATATGTTGAGTTTCATATGTGGAACAAATGTGGGAGCTAATGTGGACTGTACCAGAAGACTCTGGTGGTTTTTGCATGAGTTATTGTGCTGTTTTAATCATGTAGTAATTGTTGTTTGTAGTGTGTACATTGCTAGGTATGGCCCGGATATGACTGGTTTAGTGTTGTCAAGGGAACATGCTGACTTAGTAGGTGGTGTATTGTGTTCCATATCACAGGGTTTGTAGAGGTTGAGTTTAATTTTTTTATACTTTTCTTTCAGCACAGCATTGTGCATACTTCCATTGTCACCATCATCATTGATGGGAGTAAGAGTCATTGGTGACTGAGTGTTTCTTAAATGAAATAGAATTTCTGAATTACTTTTTAATGCAGGAACATACTTTGTTGTTTGAAGTAATTTCTGTATTTGATATCTCGAGGTTGAGCTGGCTATTAAAAGCATATAATTTAACACTACTATAAGTTCTTAAGAAGAGTTCAAATAAACTCAATCACAGTAATTGGCATTGCTTTCATAGACATTAGTAGCTAAAATTCTTATCAAGTCTGCAGTAAATTGTTTGTCAGGTCATGATGCTCGGATAATTCAGTTGTTCAATAAAAACTGTTGACTGGAATTCCCTTTTATTCAGATATAAATACAGCCTAATCAACAAAGCAACAACCTTTCATTTCACATGTTACAGTACCTTTTGAAATAAAAATTGATCATGCTTTCCGGTCAAATGTATAGAATAGTGAAAGTCATTAATGAGTGGTTCAGGAAATAAGAAACTGTGTAACATACAAGGGAAGTACCTCCATCGTAGGGAGCCAGGCTAGTATAGTCTGCGTAGTGACAAAGCTATGGATGTGACATCTGAGGATTGGTTGTTCAATACCTGACACAGGCAAAAGATGTATTACTACTCCCAAGGGTCCAGACCAGTTCGAGGTCCCACACAGCCTCCTGTTCAGTGGTTCTGAATACCGTGTCACTGAGGATAAAATGAACACGATGTGAAGCTGACTCTCCCCCCCCGAGGTTAAGAATGAGTGGAGCTATACTTCACTGCCCCATATGCCTTATGAATTCATGGCTTGCACAGGTACAACTTTAGCTGTTGTACTTTTACATTCATGGTAGGGATAGTAACAGCATCCACCAAAATTCCTCTACATAAAATACTGGAAGATCGTAAAGAGCATAATTAAGGAAGCCAGGTAACAGCTTTGCAGTGAAGGAATAATGAATTTAGACAACAAAATAAAGGCATATTTTCAATAGTAAAAAACGTAATTGGTTAAGTACTACTGATGGATGAAATGGCATGAATAAACATTCATAATTTAGAGATTGAGGAATTCATAAAATTGCTAATGCACTGAACAGTTATTTTCTGACAGATTCAAGTCTCATTATTTGATAAAAGCAGTGTTAACTCATAGCAGTTCCACAGAATATCCAAGCATAAATTGTGTCTTACCAGTTGCTAAGGAAGTCAGTAGCCTTATGCAGTCCCATAGAAGTTAAAACTCATCTGGCTATGTAAGTATCGAATAAATCAATAAAAAGTTGTTCATATGTTTATCACAACATGTTAGTGACTAAACTGCCTTATTGTGGAATAAATGGAAATGCCAGTAAATGGTTTGTGTCATGTCTGAAAAGCAAATGATAAAAGAGTTATGATGAAATCCCCAGATGCACAGAAAATTATGTGTTCTGACAGGAGTGAAATTGAACATGGAGTTTCCCAAGAGTCTCTTTTTGGTGTCCTCCTTTTTGTCCTGCATGTCACTGAGTTACAACTTGGACAGTAATTTAATCTGTCCACCTGTTCTGCATGCAGATGATAAAGTAAAATAATCAGTAATCCAAATGCAAGACACTTCGTAGAACTGATAATTCTTATCTTTGACATAATGAAAAAGTGGTTGATATCCAATAAACTTACTTTAAATCTTGCTAAAACAAGATTCATAAAAGTTGTAATAAAGGCAGTAACTTATGTGCAATATATACAGATATTAGGCATTTAAGTTCAAGGATTATGAGTTGATAATTTATTCCATTTGCAAAATCTTATAGAACTCATTTGCCACATAAGTGCAGCATGTTTCACAGCAATATCCCATGTATTTCTAAACATTATAGAGTGCTTAAATTTTTATAGTTCTACTCAGTTGTGAAACATGTAGTAATATGAGCTCTGACAGTAACAGAATATTCCTACTGCAGAAGAAAGCTGTTTAATATCATGGCTGGCACTGGTAAAAGAGTAACATAACATGGTACTTACAAAGTTCCATATATTACTACAAACAAGTCACTTAGTATTTCTTGGCTATGATTGTGTTTTATGATTAACAACTTAAGAAACCTTCAGACTATCAAACGATATAATATTATGCTGAAACAAAACTGTACAACCTCCCATGTAAAATGCAGTGCATGTCCAGTACAGTAAACAGTTACAAACAGGATTGAAAGATTTTTTTTTTAAATCCATCTTTTGAATTGTAGATGAATTATATTGTGCAGAAATGGCTGACTCACAGACTGATGGAGTGACCGTCATCATGTATCTAATCATACATTTTTTTGTATAGCTCTGTTTGCTTTTGTGGTAATCCTTACTCTGTGTGAGTAAGTGTATATAATTATTCTTGGGCTAACTGTGTCTAAGTATACTATAAAACTGCTATGAAATGGAAACATAAATTCATCTGCATGTGTCATTTATAATTTCTCGAAATGTGTGACCAACTAGTGACGGCTTTCTCTATTCTAAGGAACACAGTGGAAGCATATGAAGTGAATTACATTTATGATACTTCTTGAAAAGACAGAATGCAGTTATAAATTTGTGGGATAGGTTATTAGAATTCAGTTATTTATTTTTTGCATACACTCGTGACGAGGTTAATCCAGAATCTGAGGTGCACTGGGTATTGACAGTGAGGTTTTGTTGTGAACTTCTGTTGTCCTCCCTGCAGATCCAGAGTAATACCTTCAACTAGACATAACTGCTTCTCCTTATACAGTGTTATTAAATCACATGTGAATCAGTCATTTACATGTGTTATTGAATTATGTGTATTTCAGGAATTCCGATGTCCCTTCACTGACAGCTGTGACATTACTGTAGTGACTCGTAGGTTCTGCCAGCGCTGCAGGCTGAGAAAATGCCTTGCAATAGGAATGCGCAAAGATTATATCATGTCTGAAGAAGATAAAGTGATGAAGAGACAAAAGATAGAGCTGAATCGTGCTAAGAAAAGACCTTTAAGTGACAGAGAAAATCATTCCAAGTCAAAACGCAGATTATATGATGAGAATATACAGTCTGTGACAGACTCGGGGCTGTCTGTGTCATCTGTGTCCAATTGTCCTGAACAGGACTGTGTTTCTGCACCAGAGGTTAGTAAGACCTGGGTTGCAGATATTAGACAGCCTCACCAGAATTTTGAAAATTCAGACAGACTTCACACGATAAGTCCTCGAGCTTCAGCATCTAGTGACTGCCATCGAATGTCAGAGCCATTTCCATCTCCCACTTCAGCTGCAAGCATACCTAGTCCATCTTCGCCTCCAGATAGTGCCACAGCAGCTGCATCAAAAACATTAGAAATGCTCTCAGAAAACACAAACAAGCACTTTGGTGCTGTAAGTGTTATTACTTCACCAATTCTGCCAACACAAGCCCTTCCACGTACTTGTCTGAGTGAACAAGATGGTTCTGCAATGCAGACATCCATTCTTCATCACACATCCAATGAAGCACATCTGCCTGAGAGTAATGACACGCCCCTACTTTCATCCCTCATCAGTAGTGCTAGGACTGATGTCATGTCTCCTGAAACTTACATCATCTCACCACCACCAACTCCTGTTGTTTCTGTTATAAAGAAAGAGGCTTCTTTGTCCCAGAATTCAGCTAGCTGGAACAGTAGAAGAAGGAATGATGTGATTACATCCACAAACAACCAGTTGACTGGCATGGTCCATAACAACTTGAGGGAGAATGCTGCCAAAGAAATACTTCAGGATGTACAAAGGTATTGTGTCTTTATTTCATATCTCTGCTGTCTGAGAAATATGGAGTAGAATTGATTTCTTTTGCAAGAGGAGTAGCTGTTAGATAAGCATGCTCTTTGTGTAACTGTATGTGGTCTGCCTATCTAGCCTGTAGTATTCCTGCTACAGCTTATAGCAAGGTAGACTGATTAGAATTTGTGATTTCCATAAGTTTATTGGCATATGCATCATAATTTCCAATTTCAGGATTCCAATAGCTCCAAATTCAATAGAGTCAATTCTGAGTGAGGCCATAAAACTGGAGTATGAGGCATACAGTTCTCTAACAACATCACATCAGAACTCACGTGAGCTGAATGATGCTGAGAGAGCCAAGTTGAATGAATTGATTGTTGCTAATAAGGCTCTTCATGAACCCTTGGATGATGACCTTTCAACCTTGGTTGGTGATGACACCCGTTTCAAGGTTCGTTCAGTATCACAGTTTCAAGCTTTGGTAAGAATATTGGGTACTGAAGATGTTGATATAGAAATGTTAATAGTTAGTGTGTAGTTTAAGCAGGAGTTTTAAAGTATCAGAATGTGTATATATACCATATTTACTCAAATATACATTGGGCCCCTTCACGGTGTTCAATTTTTGGGAAAGTACTTGTACAGAACATTTTTATTTCTTTGTGTGATAATGCAAAACTTGTTTTGCAGTTGATGAATTGGGAAAAAATTATTATCATAGGTGTGTGTGTGTGTGTGTGTGTGTGTGCGTGCGTGTGCACATGCATCGTTCAAGATTTTAAAAAAATATATGACAGTCTGAAAATGAACCTTTTCCCTGTCATGTTTCTCAACAAACAGTTTACGTTTCTGTGCCATGCTGTGCATTCACGTAAGATAACGCTTTTTGTATACAGTGCATTTAATGTGCTTACATGGTTGGTAATAAAATGTAAATCCTATATGTTCTTAAAAGTCAGCTTATTATGTCAAAACCAAGGGTTGCTCCAGCTTTACTGTTCGTTCAGAACAGCAGCTGCATCATTTTTAAAAGTCATCTTTAATTGTGGAATGTAACATGATAGAAAAAATACGTGACATATTCAGTCCAGATGTTGGTTGAATACATACAAGATTTGTTCAGATAGTATCCGGATTGGAATTGTAGTGGTTGTTCACTGGGTAGGATGTGTTTGCAACCAGTTTTGACATGTTCATACATGTCTTAGCAACTCATGACACAGTTTGCAAGTGGCTGCGTTTGCTCAGTTGGCTGTAGTAGGTCGTGGAAGTAACACGTGTGTTTATGTCATAGCGATTTTTACGATGTGTGAAAGTACCGAACAACGCATTTGCATCAAGTTTTGTTTTAAAATCAGAAAAAACCTCAACAGAAACATATCAATTATTGCAGCAAGCATATGTTGAAGATGCAATGGGTCATACACAAGTGTTTGACTGGTTGCGTCGATTTAAAGAAGGTGCACCAGGTGTGAAGCAAAACAAAGGTCATGTTACTGGCGTTTTTTGATTCTGAGGGTATCGTACACCATGAGTACGCTCCCGACAAGCAAACAATTAACAAAAAATTCTACGTGGAGGTCTTGCGACGTTTGCGTGAATCAGTTCGCCAAAAACGACCGGAAAAATGGCGGGATGGTGACTGGATCCTGCACCAAGACAATGCGTCCGCACACACTTCACATCTTGTGCAGCAGTTTTTGGCCAAACACAGCACCACTCAGTTGCAGCAGCTGCCATACTCACCAGATCTCGCATCGTGTGACTTTTTCCTGTTCCTAAGGCTTAAGAAAGTTCTGAAAGGACACCAATTTGAGGCAACGGAGGACATCAAACGAAATTCAGCGAAGACACTATTAGACATCCCAAAAGAGGAGTTCGTAAAATGTTTCCAACAGTGGCAGAAACGTTGGGTGAAGTGTGTAGCTGCGGAAGGAAACTATGTTGAAGACAGTTAGGGTTAAAACCCTGTAAGCCTTATCTACTTCATATACTGTTGTCAGTCCAGATACTTTTTGAACAAACCTCTTACTTCTTCTTTGACATTTGCCCCTCGAATATGAAACTACTACATTGTCTAAGAACGTCAGGAGCATTTAATCAGTGACACAGATACATTGTTTGTGTTGTACTTTTAAGATTTGCTAGAGTTACAAGTTTTGGAGTTCTTACGAGAATATAAAATCCATACAATCCTGGTGTCGAATAAAGATTTTTTGTTTAGGCAAATGGAGAACACAGTCCAATGTTGCTTGATGTGATCAACTTGACCGCTATTGCAATTCGTCGCCTTATCAAGACTTCCAAGAAAATCAACGCATTCAAGAATATGTGTCAGGAAGACCAGGTTGCACTGTTGAAGGGTGGCTGCACTGAGATCCTTATTCTGCGTAGTGCAATGACATATGATCCTGACACAGATTTGTGGAAGGTAAAGTATTTGTGTATGTGCACATGTTGGTAGTATATGGATGTGCACCTCTTATTGTATGTTGTGTTTACTAAATATTGCTTACTTTGTGCATGAGTAATGATCCATTACCATGATATATAGCAAATATAATGTTTTGGTATCCAATAATAGTGTGGATGTTCAACATTGTTGAGTACTTGACATAAATTGTTCCAAGTGTATAGAACAGAGGTCTTGAGTTGCTGATAGTCATTCATTGTACCCAAAGGTCCATTACTGTATTCAGAAGAGCCGGCCACTGCTCCCTGTTTTCAGCCATTTTAATCAAATTCATACCTTTATATGCCATAGTAGCCAAACCTTAATATGCCATTTCTTTAAAAATGTTACCTTTCCATTTATGCATAGGTTTTCCTAGTGATCTCTTTCGTTGTAGTATCCTGACCAGAATTATGTTTGTGTATTCTGATCTGCCTGATGTTTTTGAAGCTCCTTTTTGTGTTATTTTCTCTATATTCCTGTTACTTCTCTCTTTTTAAGTCTGGGTATTTGCCTTGATGCCCTCTTCTGAACCTGTTCTGTGCTGTACTACTAACCATGTAAAGCTGAAGGCCTCAATGCTTTTCAGATCCCTCACACACAAGAATATCTAAATGTGAAGGTGGATGTCCTGAAGGAAGCAAATGGCAACATTTATGAGGAACATCAGCGCTTCTTACGCACATTTGATCCTCGATGGCGCACAGATGAGAATATTATGTTGATACTTAGTGCCATCACTTTGTTCACACCAGAGAGACCACGGGTAGTTCATCATGATGTCATCAAGTTGGAGCAGGTTTGTCTGACTTCACGGAACCAGTAATGCACAGGACAGCATGTTAGGTCTGTCACACAGGCTTGGTTGCTTATGTCATTTTATGTGGTTGCCAAAACTGTTTTTCCCAAATACTCTCTCTGTCATCTACTCTTTTATGTTAAGAAGTCAGGTCTGTCACCTACAACTTGGCTTGAATGGGTTTGATATTTTTATTTCTATATCAACTAGTTTAAAGTACTTCTTGTTTATTATTGACTGTTGCATATGATTTAAACCCATATTGATGGCATTGCATATCTGTACTGCCAGTTCATGTTTTTCGGAAGAGTAAAACATATTTTCCAAGGTTGTTTTAAAAAAAAAATTAGTCAACAGAAGCTACACCACCTTCATATGTCATTTGTGCAGCTAACATAAATTTTGGTTTCTCATATATAAATTATTCATTTTTTTATATGTGTGTGTGTATAACACTGTGATCAAAAAGTACAGTGAATGCTGCTGCTGAGTGTGATCCAATGGAAAGGCAGGGATCTTCAGTACGGGAAGCGGTGCATCGAACCTTAATAACAGGGTGTGACAAGTTTCAACTTGTCCAGTGCAGTCAGTCGGTTGTGAGCTACAGTTGAGAGAAGGTGTGTTTTAAAGTGTGCCGTAAATCATGGATCACGAAAAATGCATTAACATGAAAATTTGTTTCAAACTGCAAAAAAGTGCTAAAGAAACACACAAAATGTTAAAATTAGTTTGTGGTGATGCTGCAGTGACCATGAAGACGGTTTACAAGTGGTTCAAGCGATTTCATAATGGTTGTGAATCGTTTGAAGAGACGAGGAGAGATCGGGACTCCTTCAACATCAAAAACTCAAGAGAATGTTGAAAGATAAAGCCAAATGATTCAATCAAACAGGCATTTGACTATTAGGGAAATTTTGGGGGATCTGAACATCTCTTATGGTTCCGTTCAAAACATTTTAACAACAGATTTGAACATGAGGCAAGTGAGTGTGAAATTTGTTCCACATGTTTTGACAGTCGGACATAAGCAACAGCATTTGTTAGTTTTCATTGGAGCTTCGTGATCGTGCTGCTTCAGATTCCAGCTTTTTGAGAAATGTCATCATGGGAGATGAAACTTGGGTCTGTGATTATGATCCTGAGACCAGGGTCCAGAGTTCTCAATGGAAATCACCCAGTTCTTGTGCGAAAAAAGTGTGTCAATCAAGATCCAACATCAAGGTGGTGGTGGTGGTGGTGGTGGTGGTGGTGGTGGTGGTGGTTATGATGATGATGATGATGATGATTGTGTTTTGTGATCTTGATGGAATTGTGCGAGCTGAGTTTGTACCCAGGAACACTGTGGTGAACTCTGAATATTATAAGGGCTTATTAGAGCATTTAAGAAATGATGTGCGTAGAAAAGAACCTGAGAAATGGGCACACGGTTTCATCCTCCATCATGACAACGCTCTGTGTCACACATTGCTTCTGGTATGGCAATTTCTGTCAAATAAAAATATTACGGTGTGTCCTCATCCACCTTATTCACTGGATCTGGCACCGTGTGACTTCTGGCTCTTCCCGAAAGTCAAAATGACCATGAAAGGTAAACGTTTTGAATCAATTCAGGACGTCGAGGCAGTCACGACAGTACAACTAAAGACACTCATGAAAGAGGACTTCCAGAACTGCTTCAGAAAGTGGCAAGAACGATGGGATAAGTGTGTTCGAAGCAAGGGGGAGTATTTTGAGGGGGATTAATGGCAATGTGTCTTTTACTGTAATATGTTCTTTTTATTTAAACATTCACCGTCTTTTTTTATCACACCTCATATATATGTTGTACGCAGCCTTTATTAAGTACTGATATACCCTCCAGACTATAGTATTTTCACGCCAAGTTGTCATTCAAACAGTTTGCCCTGGAAAAAATTTGTTAATTCTAGTTATATTCTAGCAGTATGGTATGAAAATTCAAACATTCAAAGAGCCTGTGACATAACAATTGTGTTTAGTGTCAATATAAAGACAAATAAAACCTGAGAAGGAGTTTGTTTAGGATTGGTCCTGAAAGAGTTAAGAGCATGGAAGCATTTCACTTCACATCTGATTTAAACTCTGTGCAGTGTGCCATTACTGTGCAACCTGGATTTTACATTTTTGAAGTGACTATTTAAAATTAATGTAAAAATCAAAGAAGTGAAAATTTATGGCCATTAAAATTAAATACACTAAATTAATACTGTTTTACAATAAAAATATGTTGTGTAGAGTGAAGTAACCTGGCTGTGCTGCCAACACTGGTTTGGGCCCCACCACCATGTTGTAAGAATGGTCAGGGTTGGTAACTTATCCATGTTAATCCATTGTACACAATGTATGACACAAAGACAGAGGAGTTAGAAAATCGTAACTGGAATTATCTTCCCCCCCCCCAGTTTCCAGCTGAAAGAACTTAAAAAAAAAAAAAAAAAACCCCCTAAAAAAAAAATTTAAAAATAAAATCAAAAAATTGGAAAAGAAAAAAAAATGTAAATTCAAA
>Ga0131853_10013082_pt1 | contig 15204 bp, 12 predicted proteins | sample TergutLab28metaG_FD_92764 | JGI IMG/M metagenome (GOLD analysis project Ga0131853, IMG submission 92764) | Labiotermes labralis P1 segment gut microbial communities from Petit-Saut dam, French Guiana - Lab288 P1 (version 2) (version 2) | ecosystem: Host-associated > Arthropoda: Insects >...
GTAAGTGTGTAACAGCTGTCAAAGTTTCAAACTTCTCTGGCCATTATCTCCGTAACCGTTCAACTTTGGACATAGGTGTTTTGGGTTATATCGGTATACTTTAACATAAGGAACACCCTCCCGGTCTGGCACATTCCTCCTGGGACACCCTGTATATGGGCAAATTAAACATTTAAGAGCAGTTTGTTAGAAAAATGCTGAGATTTGCCTAAGTACGGCAACATTCTTGAAAAGCCCCTGCCCCACAAGATGATATTCAGCATTCCGTGATATCAAACCATCGCCATCAAAAGCCCCCTATTTATCCAACGCTCTCTTTATATATCACGTCTGAATAGCCGCCCCAGCTAGGGTTAAGGGGGTTCCCTGATCCATCTTAATGCTGAGATATGAAAACAGAGCACTCACACTATAACTGCTCTCGACGCACACTTCGATGTTGCCATAATATCGTGAGCGTCGGTACTTGAAAGCAACAAAAACAGGCATTCACACTGACGTGAGAGTATCATGGTGCTTTACAGAAACTGCCCTCCATTTGAGGTTGCAGGCACCACATCAAGCCAGTACCTGGTGAGAACAAAGCGACAGTCAAAAAGGGGTTCCCTCAGTGGGTTAAGAATTTCATTTTCCGAGACACGGAACTGAATTTTACTTGCGTGATATAAAGATAACATGTTTATTACTTTAAGTTTCATTTAGTGAAGCTGTCACAACATCAGATTATATACGGTCGATAGACATGACGATGAATAAATAATAACGTAACCTTATTGAAGATTTACTTAGAAAATGTATTGTAGGATTGGAACAAGAACCGAAAAAGTATGGGACTGTCAGTACGGAACGCAACTACACATCGTCATCTTTTTGCGGATGACGGGTTATTATAGAACAAGATAAAGTTAATGCAGAAAATATAATAATAAAATAATAGAAGAATGTCAGATATGGGGCTTAAATGTAAATATTCCTAATACAGAATATTTAAATGCTGGAAGTGACACACGGGATAGAAAGCTTGAACATAACGCTGATATTAAGGGCAGCAGATCATTTAGGTAGTGAGCATCCATCTTTACGAACTCTGGCAAGTGCAACGATGAAGTATTACACAGAACTGAGAAAGCCAGGAAAGTAACAAGAGCCTACACTGGAGTAAATATAATTCGGTGAATACAAAGAAAAGAATATTTTATACAGAGTTAGAATGCATTTTAGATTACGGCTGGGAAATTTGGACACTGGATTACAAGTTTAAAGAGAGCACCGTTAAGTAGAGAAATTTATTTTTGGAGAAGAGCTGCAAGGACTTCCGGACTACTAAAACTAAAAAAAATGAAGTCATCAGAGAAAGAATGCGGGTAACACAAACAATTTGGGAAAGATTGGACATCATGCTGAAACATTATGGACAAGCAGTACGCACGGAGGATAAAAGATGGCCCAAGCGAATAAAGACCTGGTCACCAGAAGGAAGACGACGACGACGAGGACGACCCGAAGGGGGAAAAGGAAGTGAGAGGGTGATGAAGCGGAGGAATTTAACACTGAACACGCAATAAACGGGAAAGTATGAAGTCTGAAAGACAACAACCGGTGGACCACTGGAAAACTGATAGGCAGATAGACATAGAGACATACATACAGACAAATAGAATAGAACAGAATATAATAGGATAGAACAGAGCAGAATAGACAGACAGACAGATAGATAGATAGATATAGATATAGATAGATAGATATAGATAGATATATATATAGAGAAAAAGATAGATAGATATAGACAGATAGATAGATACAGATGGATAGATAGATATAGATAGAGATAGATAGATAGATAGATAGATAGATATAGTGAGAAAAAAGGATATTGACTGACGAGGCAAAACATAAATTCAAGTACAACCTTGTCATTTCCTAGGAAGGACTGAGTAAAATAACGAAACCCTCAATCACAGCAGGCGCTGCGCAAATACAAGTAAAATGCGCATGTGCTTGAACCGTCTGCCTCGGTTAGGACAATACAAGAAATTACATACAGCCACAGGGCATAGCATCTGTCTCTTTGTATGGTCGTTTTGTAGAAAATCGATATAAATTGGTTTAGGATAGAGGTTTAATTAGACTAATAATAATTTTTGGTGGAAATATCCGATGCCAAATTTAATGGAAATTCCTTCAGTGTTATTTCGAAACTTGAATATGCGAAACCCCCCCCCCTTTACCAAAAAAAAACACTACGGACGGATAAGAGCCTTCTATTCGTCCGGCCTGTCCGAAGAAAGCACAGAACAGTGACCACGACAGATCAGTGTCTAATTTCCCTTGTTCCTGAACAGTTTTTCTGCATAAGCGCTGAGTATGCCATTTCAAATCCCAGTTGCTCACAGGTCGTCTTTACGCCATCTGCAAGTGAAACCGCTCCTGTGTATTATACATGGCGCTGCTCTCAGTACTTACACATCAACTCTGCATTACCTGCAGAGTTCATGATACGAGTTTACAACTTGGAAATTTCCATCTTAAAGTTATATCAGCTTTCAGAATCATGATAAATGTGCAGGAAAACGATCCAACAGAAAGACATTTTCTGAACACGGGAAAACTTTTGGCGAAGCTTACGTTACAAGGCGGTGAGTTGGTGACTACAGTTTCACGCACGAACGGATTGTATTATATAAAAATACAAAGCCGTGTAGTGTGAACTAAGATACGGTACCTTTATCTGTATTTATACAACTACAGTCCTACGCAAGGTATTAAGAAAATAATGTTTATAATAACGATTTATTTGTCAAAAACGTATTTACCACACAGAGAAACACAGAGTTTATATCACGTGCCAGTAGGGACGCTGGTCTGGAAGTAAACACAGAGAAACTCTAAGAATAAAGAATTTTCAAACCTCGTCACCAAAGTGCAGTACGAAATCAACATACTAAATACGTTTACACATCCTTAAAAAACGTGGAAAAGTTAAAGTAGCGTTACTATATAACTCCAACAAAACGAAAATCACATTTACGCATAAATGAAAAGCAGCTTAACCCTTTAAACGTCGAGTTAAATCCCATCTGCCGTCTGCTAGCATTATTCGGAGATCACCATATTCTCCACATTAGCAGGTAAAGGGTTAATTTCGGAAAGTACTTGCCACTGTTAAATTTATGTATTATCTACCTCTTTTATCAAAAAATCTGAAGAATTAAAATGTTGCCAGCTGTTGTACTTGGTTTTTAAAGTTGCTCTCCCTACTAAGAGAAGAATACACTGAGGGTATTTGAGAAAAGGGTGCTGAGCACCTTATTTTTGGCTGAAGCTACAGCAAGTACCAAATGGACGGACAGAATCAGGTAACGAGTAGCATCATGATTTTTAATCTAGACGAAGTACTCAGCCGATCCCGGTGGCCGCGAGGTATAAGGTGTGTGTCTGCGTCCGCTCGCATGGTGGGACTGCGGGTTCGAATCACGCTGGGGACATGAATGTCTGTCTCATGTGAGGGTTGCGTTGTCAGCCAGAGGTCTCTGCGACGGGCCGATCCCTCGTCCAAAGGAATCCAACCGAGCGTGCGTGCGTACATGTGTGCGTATGTGTGTCACTGCGTGTGATTAGGTGCAACAATAACCCTCTACACCTACAATGAGTATATAGAAAGAGGTCAGTATAAGAAATAAAGATAGACGTATTCTTAGGGAGCGAAATCTGATGTTCTGAGAAAAGTGTTAATACAGATTCAAACGTTCTCGGATAACGCCATGTCGACTGGAAGATAATTATCGACGATTCAGGGAGCTTGAAGGCAAGGACGGCGGACTAATTGGCTACTGAAAATGGAAGCAGAAAGCTCTTCTGAAGCTTCAGTAACTATACACCAATCGACACGAAGTCATACCCAACAAGACTGGCATCTTCATTTCTACAGTGATCAAATGAAGGTGCGTGCAGAAAGCGGATTATGTGGCACGCAACAAAAATAGAACCATACTATCCAATAGCAACGTCAGATGTGACAGACAATATTAAAAACACTACAAAATTAACTACAACACGACTTTTTATGTTCGTATGACCGTGTATCCTTAACATGAAATGACGTGTGAGACCAACTAGATGCAACATTTATGATTTATTAATAATCCATTAGCTCAACATGTTTCGGGCATCATTATGCCCATCTTCAGGAGCGCTATACCGTATATTACTGCATATGGTTTTTAGCACTTGATGTGCTGGCTGGTGTCTTGGGGGCCGGGAAGCAAGCCGTTTGCACTGTGTAGAGAATGTGATTCTACACAGTGCACACGGCTTGCTTCCCGGCTCCCCAAGACACCAGCCAGCACATCAAGTGCTGAAAACAGTATGCAGTAATATACGGTATAGCGCTCCTGAAGATGGGCATAATGATGCCCGAAACATGTTGAGCTAATGGATTATTAATAAATCATAAATGTTGCATCTAGTTGGTCTCACATACCATTTCATACAGACATGGCGTTTGCAGCTCCCAGCTAATGTCATTAACGTGTTCACGAGAGCTGTTCGGAGCAGCTAGGAGCGTTCAGAATGTTACGTGTATAAAAAGGCACGTTGAAACTGTGCGCATTATGGCGCAAAATGCATATTTCCAATCTATTCTTATATTGTAAAATATTCCATTTCACGCATGACAGCGAATTCAGGTCATAAATCGCGGGACAGTTTATGCTTATATTTCACGACGTAGCCACAATATTTCATTGACAACACAAATTTAAAAAGCGATCAATTAATTACGTAACACGTTTCAGTAGCGATGCTGCGAAGGAGGCAAATTAGTTTCGAAAATTCAAATTAAAGCACGGTACGTACATAAGCCTCTTCATGACGTAATAACGTTGTAAGAACGTTACGTTGGAGTGCACAATATGATACCCTCACCGAACAGTGTTCTACGATCGTAGCGTGCAGTGCAACAGCGACAAAGATTAATCAAGTAGGACTCCCTCCCACGGGCCACATCTACAACATGCCACAGGATGGATTTATTCCACAACTTCTACAACTGCCCCGGTGAGCAATCTCCACCTAACATCGCTGCCTCTCTTCTACAACCGCTCGCAGTCTTTCTTCTGCTGATTCCTTATAACTCCCCTCTAACCCCTTCAAAAACCTTCTTTAACCCCCAGAACTCTGACAAAACTTTCGCGCCTCCTTCAGGCACTTTCAAGTGACGCTGTACTGGTACCTCCCGCTTTCATACATGGCTCTCAAAAGTGCTCGTAAAATGCTTTTATACTTTCCCCATATTTTCAGGCCTTGACTATAAGACAAACCCAAAGGACAAGTAAGAACATATTACGGGAAGAAACTTGATGGGTAATTTTGAAAGAAAAAAAAAAGATGTAAGGTCGACCTTTTTGTCATTGTCGTTATTCTAGACCAGTAATTGAAGATTACGTCTTCAAAGGGAAGAAGAATTTTGCTCTCTGATGTAAAACAAGAATGTACAGTGTGGCAGAGGACTCAAGAAATTTGTACCTCACCAAATGCTCTTCTGTCAGTCTACAACAATTAAACAACCAACTGCTTACTGAGAGTGACGAACCGATTTAAGCATCGTGCCAATGTAATCACGAATCTCATTTCGATTTTGTTACTCCCATTTGCAAGAAATATTGCTGCGGAGGAACATCTTTCTTCCTAATATTACGTGAATGTACAGCTACAAGTAGTAGCATATCTTTATGTAAGCTCTTTGCCAATAATATGTGTGTGAATCAAGATGGCGTACCTTTCATGAACCCGCTAGTAGCTACTCCCAACAATTGCCTTCCTGGCTGAAACCTCCTAAGAACATTTTGAAGTCGTCCGTGGGCGTACGGAACTGACCAAAAACGCGTGCTGGGTCCTCATACAGGCTGTATGTTGTTGCGCAGAGGTACCTAATCTAATTAACACGAATTAAGTACACGCCTTCTTAAAATGCCACATCACACCTCCATGTCCATATGAAGTTTTAAGGAAAACGCCATACTACTGGCACTCTCAACCTTGTATAGTAGGAGTGTCCTATATTTATTTTTCAAAGGGCCACAGCTGTTATTGTGGTTTGGTTCGCGGGTCGCAGGTGTAAAAATCAAACAATGTGATATACCTAACGGCCTAATTATTGCGTAATTTTTAGAGGATTTTTTTTTCTGTGGCGCTGCGGCCCAACGCGGGCCATGGCCTCCTTATTCCTGAGGTTTCGTGATCACACACAACGACGCATCACAGTCGGTAGGAATCCTCTGGACGAGTGATCAACTCGTCGCAGAGACCTCTACCTGACAAAACACAACACTCACAACAGACAAACATCCATGCCCCCGGTGGGATTCGAACCCACGATCGCAGCAGACGAGCGGCGGTAGACCTACGCCTCAGACCGCGCGGCCACTGGGACCGGCTTTTACAGGATATATAATTGTGAATAATTTACAAACGTAGCAGCGGCTCACGTGTTAGATTCCCCTCCCGTACCAACTAAACTAACCTGAACTGTATTTAAGGCTGAGCTCATACCGCGCAGGAAACACATTCCTTCTCGGTTATAAAAGCCAATAAGTTAATGTTGTACAAGAAAATAACTGCAGTTTGCTCTTAGAATCACATGAAACACATACATGTTGCAAGCGGGCAGAGTGTATAATTTATGAGTGTTAAACCTGGCGGTACAGGAATTAACCGCTGGAATTTATACGGTTAGAGCACGGTTACAACTACGTGAACCGCAACGGTCGTGTCAGAGCTCAAGCGGTAGGTCGCCGGCTTATCACCGCGGACGACCGGTTAACCCTTTAAAGCCTATTGGTTGCGTGCACTAACAGGTTTAAAACTTAAGAATTGACATTCTGCCCACGTTGTATTCATTTGTTTTGTATTTATCAAAGAACAAACAGCGACTTGTGCCACTTACAGCATAAACTGATTGGTTTTTATAACCGAGATGAAAAGTGCTTACTGCGCGGTACGGACTGGGCCTTTAAATAAAGCAGTCTTTAAAGGGTTAAATTCCAGGCCAGTCCACTTGGGATTTATGGTGGACAAAGTGGCACGGGGACCGGATTTTTGCAAATTCTTACCCTGTCAGTATTATTCCACCAATACTTCAATTCATTGTTTAAAACAAAGAAACTGAAAGCGTCGTTCAATAACACTAAATAAAAGAAAATACACACACCGCCTGTCTCAATATTCATGTATGTTGTTTCCGTATGATTCTCAGAAAAAACAGCGAAGTCTTTCCTAGGTAATTAAGTATTGTTCTGTATAATGAAGAGACTACTTTCTGGGGGTACCACCTGATTTTGTACAGCGAAGATAAATCCATGCATCAAAGTGTTATATATTAGCTATGTGTATGGAGAACAGTTAGCTACGCCTGCCCACTACATATCATTACACACACCCACTCCTAAAACAAGATGAGTGCGTTACAAACCATTCCTTCAAAAACGCAACGCGCGATACGTTACTGTATATCCCATTATAATTAACTGACATACATCAGGCGCATTATGATCATAATGACGACTGAAATCACACTATATCTGCGATTTCATAGCTACAAGTATAGTACTTTCAGTTATTTAATCTCTGGTTCTATCTATCGTTGACACACCTCACGGCATAGCCCTAGCGTGCGTTTGTTGCCTCTCATTGTGCCTGAAGGATCAATCAGGTTGGTAATTTGGTGATTACTGAATTGTTGTGTCGTACGCATGACTCGACGCGGACACGCACAAACAGAATTGGTGATCCACGTGGTAAGATAAGTCACATCTAATTATGCTAGAGTGTTGTAAAGGCATTTGTTGGGTTCAACGCAGTGGTTCAGTGAAGGAACAGCCTTGTGAAACGGAAACATTAAATTCCGCTGAAAATTCTTCGCACCTACATCAGGAGCGAAGTTTGTCCGAAGCCAATCACATTTCATTTGATAAACAAACTGTCATTCCAAATTTCACTGGAGTTGTTCAAGGTCTGAGAGATTGTGAACTGTCGATAAGAAAGTGGAAATACTCGAGGTTTTATGTTAAATGAATGCTAAAGGGTGTGGTGATAAACGAATAAAGCCACAGTCCATCACGCGCAATAGGACAGGTATGGCCCGCACATATTATCTGTTTCTTTGCATCCGAATCGCAGCTGCTATTAAAACCAAATGTTGTGACTGTAGGAAATACCCAGTAACTTTGCAGCTAGAGTATTCACCACCATCACGATCACAATCATGATCATGATCACCATCACCATAATCATTATTATTATAATAATTATCATGATTATTAACGTTATGGTATATTTTAGTCTCCCGGTTGAGGTTCCAGGAGACTTAACATTGACTTCAGTGTTGCTGTTCGCTGAAATATTTGAATTCGTCACAGAATGGCTCCAGAAAAAATCGTAACAAACAAACATAAAAAGCAGGGTCTCACCCGGGGGGGGGGGGGGCCGCACAAAAAAAAAAACCAAAATTTAAAAACCACAGATTTTGTAGATATGATGATATTAAATGTTTTACGTGATACACCCTTCAGCCGAAATCAGCCACTGAAATTTGCGGGAGAAATGTACATTAGAACGAAAAAAAAAAACTTACACGTAGAATGTCTTAGATGAAATTAGAAGCAAGATGATTAGACATTCTGATTTAAAATAGGTCACTGAGTCACTGAACATGCAGTTGTATTTCGATGTACACAAATGCAGCGACAACCAGTCTTATATAGTTGCAATGACCACATGGTTGCAATAACACAGTACTTTACAACTCCACTTATCTGGACGCTGGTTATCCGGTTCGGCTTGGTCCTTCGAGTAAAATTGTCGAGAATTCTACAAAACTAACTTGCCTTGAAATTACCGGTTATCGGATCAAGTACAGTACAGTGTTATGGTTTCTAGAACTTCAAATCAGGCGCGGTCGAAAGTAGTAACAGCCGAACTTCAAACTGCCATTGTAGTCTATTTTCAAAGAAAGACCCAGTTATCAGGATTTTCTGCGTATCCGGATGGCCCGCCATCCAAATTGATCCGGATAAGTGGAATTATACTGTACTTAAAATCGAATAGAAATTACATACAGACCTATGGTTAGCGACCCATGATATATTCTGGGTGCTCAACTGACTTTAACTAAATCAATTACAACAAAGAAATTCATAAAAATTTTCCCTTAGACGGACGCTGTCCGGTTAAGTACAGAGCCTAAGGTAGCTCCATGATTGTTCAGTGAGTACACACCTCATGAAACGTAACGGAAGCACAAAAAATAGCTGAAGTCGTAAGAAGGACTCGAAGGCTTGTTAAGTGTCCGAGCTGTTGTATTCGAAACTCGTTTCATGTGAAACCTTGGTGATTCTCCGTCCTTATGATTACAGTTTGTTTTAGCGTCTCCAAGTAAATACCAAATAAACGAAGGGTGAGGGCGGCTGGTTTAATTCATTTCCTTTTCCCTCTCCTCTGTCACTGAATGTGAGTTGATACATTATATATAATTAATCGTCTCCAAGAGCTCTCTTCCACACTGACTTGTCTTGAAATTAGTGATTCCAGGAACTGTTCTAGCCTGAACACTGCTTAAGAGGAGGAAATTCTGAGACCACAAAAACACTGAAATCGGCCAAGCACTCCGCATGTTACAGCGGAAAAATTACGGAAATATTTGTCATTCATTGTATAACGGATAACTTGGACTGTATTAATCCTTTAGTTTAGAAACCATCAAATGGAGAAATTTCGAAAGACGACCTCATAAAGACACGCAAATTTCATCTGGTAAAATCCAGATATACACGTTACGTTTTTATAAGTAAAATGGTTTCATCTCACTAAGCACACAATTGACACAATAAACACCATGCCATATTTTGGTAATGACCAGTGTCAACAGTAAAACGAAGATCAACAGATCAAAGCCATCTTGAACGATCTATACAAGATACAGAACACGATTAACACTAGCTGAAACGCTACATTCTGATCTAGTTCTTGTTAATGATAACAATTACAATGACTTTCGACACTTTACAATTATATTTATCGAGGTCACTTCATGCGGAACGGTGAAGATCGTATATTAATTTCTGAATTTTGAATACAAATTTAGTTTGTAGAGCGCATTATTCCTATATTGAAATAAATTGAATAATTACATAGGTTGATAAAGATTTACCTTGCCGCAAATTAACAGTCATTATACACGACTGCAATAAAGTGTTAATGTCCTTTAAAACACGGATGTGTTTAATTATAAACCGGTTACACAGCTTTCTGGATAATGCAGCACCTGCATCATCAAAGAAATGTAATACTTAAAAAACAACAAAATTAAACTTACATAAGATTAGTTTTATGTCTACAAATTAATGAATGGGAGTTCATAAAACAGAAAGAACGTCAAAATACTATAATGTACATCATTTATCTACTTATTTATTCACACCACATCACATATAACGCCCTCGACGGTTGTACACAACATTTTGCGCTAACTTCAGCAGACGGGTCCAATCTGATAAAGCGCGCATTGACGTATGTCCAGGCAAACGCGTGACATTTTCGTACAACCACATAGCCACAGAACAAATATAAATGAAAGGAGAGGGTACAACGGGTGAAATTGTTTTCGTGGTCAATCTCATGGTTGTTATTTACTTTTATTTACCAAAATGCTTGCTTACTGATCGATATATTTCATATGTCAATTTTCTCCGCATGGCACAGTAACAACGAACTTGGCCAGAGAAAAAGAAGTGACCAAGTGCATGTGGAAGTTCCGGAAAAATAATCATAGGGATAGTTTTACACCCTACCCCAATGAATAGATTTTCAATCATTACAACGGAGTCCTTATGGACCACAACGTATTACTTTACAATACAACCCTATAACGACTCTCGACTCGCAGCACGTGAAGTAGACAGCCTACAGCCATGCGACAGACAGACAGACAGATAGGCAGGCCTTCTAACAACTACTCTGAATTCAACCGCTAATTTTCACAGTCGATCGTGTTTCGGCATCTTAAGGGATTTTCCATTCTGCATGAAATTACATGATTCATTACCATCTCTACTAGAACCCACCAATGTCACGTATTCAGAGCTAATTTAAATCTTAACAAACAATCAAAACGAATATTTTTAATATTACCTCCATCTCTGCTTAGATCTCTCACGTTCTCTCTTTCCTTTATATTCTACTACTACATTTTTACAGGGGCACGCGGTGGCGCAGTTGGTTGAGGCACTGCGCTACAAGTCGGAAGGTAGTGGGTACGATTCCCGATGATGTAATTGGAATTTTTCATTGACAATCCTTTCGGCCGTACTATGGCCCTGGGGTCGACTCAGCCTCTAACAGAAATGAGTAACACGAATATTTCCTGTGGGTAAAGTCGGCCGGTGCGTAGGGCTGACAACCTTGCCACCTTCATGAGCCGAATGTCTTCAAATCTGGAAGACTCAACCTCCTGGAACCCTCTGGGCCTGTCCAGGCCTGTAATGGGATTGCTTTAACTTTTACTAGAATTTTATACGTGGGTTGAAAGAAAAGTGCGGCAATAATGATGTCGAATGCGCAGATCGGTTTCCAGGGGGCCATTGGCTCCTCGCACCGCATTTCGCATGTATGTCTCAATATCACATCATTCTTTTCCTCTCCGATCATGTAATATCCGGTGAAAGCTAGAAACTGCGAGGTTCTTCATTACATAAATTTCTGCATTATCTTACTTTCTTTCTCTTTGCCTCAAATATTCTCCTCACCACCTTGTATACCAAATTTTTTTCCATCAGACTGAACGTAAATAAACCAGGCATACTAAACAAACAGTTCCGAGAACTACGCAGAATTCCTTCCCCGTACATGTTTCTAACCACAAAAATGTACGTAAAGATAGCCTAATTAAAACTGTAAAATATTACGTTTAAACTCTGCCTACGCATCATGTTACGAAAACTTTTATGGGCCGTTAAGTTGAGGCCTCCTTGATGGAGACGAATGATCAACTGCACGCTCCACCCACTCAAACCCCGTCTGATAATGTCCACGAGGTCCATTGGCTAGGAAGCTAAAACAGACTAAAACTAACCACATGTTCAATGACGACATCTCTTGTCATGGTGTAAACTACACAGTTGGACGTTGTGCTTGTTCCTTTGTTTGTTTGTTTACATGGTCTCCGTTTACACCAGTGTACGCGTTGCAGGGCGGTATATAAAGAACGGATATATTCCAGATATCCTGCAGCACCGTGACAATTTTGCAGGCTATAACACTGTCATGTAGTCATTAATTTTTAAGCCAAATCAATGTCAGCATTCTTTATTAGGTACAGACGAAGCTGCCATGAAGGTTCTGTGGAATTATACCAAAGTAAAATAGAGGTACTGGACTTTTGTGCCAACTTACTCTATTTTATATGATAAAGTTGAGTAAATATGGGCACTTGAATTGGAGGTTGATGTCTCCTGACATACGTACAAATTTCAAATCAGACAGGCGTCTGTCTTTGTAAGGGTTAAGTCTGGCCAAGTGTAATTATCTCAATCCCATTAGTTCTTAATTACTGCTAACATCGAAAATAGTTTATAGTAGTATCGTTAGGTACACTGGCGATCAGGAGAGCGCAGGCAGTATAAATACTCGCATCGGGCTGGACGATCCGGGGTTTCGAATTCCGGTGGAGGCAACATTTTACGTGCAGTGCAGGCTATCCCCCCGGCACACCCAGCCACCAGCACAATTGGTAACGGGTCTTTTCCGAGGGTAAAGCGGCCGGATTGTGGTGCTGCCCAACCATATCCTTCTACAGCCGGGTTTCGAATGGGCTGAAGCTATACTTTCATCCCCCTCCTGTACCTGTCCAGGCATGTCATGGGTTGACTGTTACCTTTCATTTGTTATTTTATATTGTCTTGCCTAGTGATCGTATTTTTGCAGCTAACTGTTGAAGGTTCTGCTTGGATAAAACAAACCCATAATCCCTTCCTTTGTAATATGTAACAGCTACGACGAGCGTCTTCTAATAACGTGATCTGTCGTTACTGCGGATTCCATGCACCTTGGGGATCTGTCCAGTTCCGTAGCTTATTTAAGGACTGACATTACGAAACACAAAATGTCTACGCAATTGTCTAGCTACGTGGACAGGTTACTCCGGGACGCTGCAGTTAATATACTGTAGAAGGTTGCAACTCTTTACGTGTGTTACAGCTGTCAGATAGTATAATGATTAATTCATGTGTCGATACTTTTATTCACAGTACGACACGTAAGTTTGTAAATAAAATATGTTTCTGCAGGCATCCAAACTAACACGGTGTTAAAATACAGTTGTGTGACATGTTAAAATATGCATCATGACATACAACAGAAGTAAATACATGATATGGGTAGATAATTATCCACAAGTTTCATCATGATAAAACCGCCATGCTATCAGAACGGAATGTATATCACACTGAAACATGCGGCTCTTTGTTAAAAATATGTTTATTTGAAGAACTTTGGCCAAAAAATGTGTTCGCGTTGTAGAAATTATTTATGGTACTTTTAGAAAATAATTACCTCACCCTTTTATATGCCGAAATCAATACAATACACATAAATGTGGATATATATCCGATGCATAATGAAGGATCCATGAATGGACGCTACAACTGTTAGTAATCAAATAACATTCAGCAGAAAGCAATGTAATGCTCTGTATCCATGAGTCTCCCTTAAATATCAAAACGTATTTAATTTTCCGGGCACTGTACACCGAGTTCCATGTAACGGTAAACACACTTCATTAAAATCGTAGGATGACCCATACTCTCGGAGGTGAGGCAACCCAACTGGCGGCACAGAGCTGCATGTTGCCTGAACAACAGGCGGTAGCCTGTGGTCAACTACAGCATTCCGCACGTCCAAAGTGGGGGATAATACTAAGCATGATGCAATAATTTAACGATTCGCAATTCTTAAAAATGGATGGGACATGTTGCAATATAGGATGTTTACTGGAGAACGATCAGATGCGCCGATCTAAGCAAATGGCAGATGGCGGCACTTTTTTACTTCCTTATGTGGTTACCTAAAAATTATTGAACTAGGCTTAGTAGACTGAACTTAATGAAAAAAAAAACTTTATCAAGAATTGAGATTACTTACTGTTGACACTGGTCTTAAAATGGTAAAACGATTAGGAAACATAAAAGTCGTGTGTATTTGTGTTTGAATTTCTTTTCCACAAAACGATCTTCGTAATCATAATCGAATTACCTTCAATTTCATGTGGGGTGGCATAACAGAAAACGTAAAAGCAAAATCCTGAAATGTACCAAAAAATGACAGAATATACTGGTATAGCGGTAAACGTGTATACTTGTACTTCGGGAGGTACTGGTTCGGATATTAGCCAGGGACCCGATTTTCCTGATCACAGCTTCCATGATCATATCCAGATGGATACGCGGAAGCGAGTCTTCTTGAAAGTTTCATCGCCTCATCATTCACGAACTGGTTCCCATCGCATTCGACAAAGTACAGACCCCCACAGTTAAGGGAAGAGAACTAATTAATCAACTATACAATTAGTGCTTTTGAATTTGTTAATCTACCTCACACAGGTCAACGAAAACAGTATCCAAATAAAGGTGTGCCAAAATTACTACTACAAATGGTTCCGAAAATGCTGCAGGTTTTATTTATGCAGATGACCACAATGAATTCATACCTTCAAAATGATAGAGAAAACAAATTCGGTATATTAAGAATATCACACCTACGCCAGTCGATAAGGAAAATGAGAACCACGTTGTTCTGGGTAATTACATAGCAAGTAGTGGTAATTCCATCTACATCGCGGCGGAATTCTGAAATAACGATACAAAAAAGTCAAGAGTTTTGCACACACCAAGCTGATACTCGACAGGTTCCAGCGAGTCACATTGCCTAATCCAGCTCATCCCCAATTTCTGCGTAGTTTTCCTAGTAATAGAAGCTACGACAGTTGTAATTCGCTGACTCATCTCTGACAAAGATAGCGTCTGAAATGGGACAACAATCTATAGTTTACGCAGTCCCACAAGAAGTTGCGAGTGGATTTAGGCGGCCACCTGTACCACACGACGTCACTCACTCCGGGGCGTCTTCAGGTGTAACCTAACGTCAATGTGGAAGGGA
>Ga0131853_10013085_pt1 | contig 15200 bp, 9 predicted proteins | sample TergutLab28metaG_FD_92764 | JGI IMG/M metagenome (GOLD analysis project Ga0131853, IMG submission 92764) | Labiotermes labralis P1 segment gut microbial communities from Petit-Saut dam, French Guiana - Lab288 P1 (version 2) (version 2) | ecosystem: Host-associated > Arthropoda: Insects >...
GAAGGAGATGACGTGTGCTTCCATTGCATGCTCTGCCGTTTGGTTTCTGGTTCATAATGATGAACCCAGGTTTCATCCCCAGTGATGATGCGATTCAAGAAGTTATCGCCTTCACGATTGTACTGCTCCAAAAGACTGGAGCAGATGTGCTGGCGGTTGCGCTTATGCTCTTCTGTCAGATGTCTGGGCACCCACCTTGCAGCAACTTTGTGAAACCCAAGAATGTCATGCACTTAAGAATAGGCCGTACCTTGACTGATACCCAGTTGTAACGCGATTTCTTCTATTATCACTCTTCTGTCAGTGAGAATAATGGCTCTGGCTTCTTCCAGCTTCTCATTAGTTGTTGACGCTGATGGCCGTCCCGAGCGTTCGGCATCCATTACACTTGTCCGACCATTTTTAAACATTTCTATCCATTCGTATACGCTTCGTCGTGGCAATGCGTTGTCCCCATACTGAGTGCATAAACGTGCGTGAATTTCGGCACCTTCAACACCTTGTGCCCACAGAAATCTTATGACAATTCTCTGCTCTTCTTTGGTGCAAACTGAAAGACGCGATCAATAGCTACTCACACACTGAGGATGGGGACCAGCCATAGTCAAGGTCAGACAATCAGGATATGGTGTACAATGCTGCCAACTCTCAGCAGTCTAACACTTACGAATACCCTAAAGACAAAAGAGTGCGGAAACTTTCTGAAGTACCTATGTATTACTGCAATAGCCACTCCCGGGCTTTGCGTTTCGCGGAACTTTAAGCAAATCGGGTTTTACCTAAGTTCGAATATCCCTAAATTCAATTCAATTCAATTTTTATATCTCACGCGCGGGAAAAATTACAAAATTGTGCTTCGAAATATACAATAAAAATATTAAGACAAGTGCCAGTACAAAAGGGAATATAATCAAAAATAATATAATTAAACATCCCTTGCTATTTATTTCCTGCGGGATGCAAAATACGTTTCCACGATTTCTTTAAGTTTGCACCGGCCGGCAAAAATTTACGTAAAGTCGAATTTACATAAGTCGAGAAGTACGTAAGTCGGAGAGTTACTGTACTACTAATACTACCACCATTAATAATAATAATAATAATAATAATAATATGCAGCTATACTTGGAACATTACACATAATACGAACAGTACTACAGTGTGAAGCTTGAAGCTTGAGCGGTGGGGATCACCGCTGGTTCAAGAGAAGTACCAGGAAGAAAAAAAGCCTGTGACAAGAGGCATCCATATACTACTACTACTACTACTACTACTGCTGCTAATAATAATAATAATAATAACGCTACCCCCGTCGCCTTCATTAAAGTGGAACAAGCAACTGTATAAGAAATCTTCCCCCTGCAGAAATAAAAAATAAAGGAAAACAATTTTTTTTTTCACATGTCGAATTAAATATGCGGTAGCGTGAAGAAAACTCAAAAGCTCGAAGCAGAGGTAAAGAAGGCAAACAGTCGTTAAAAAAAGAAAGATGTTTGAATTCAGTTCGCTCTGACATCCCTTCAATTATGTCATAGCGCTTCAGGGTACGTTTTCCTTACTCCGGCACGAAAAATAATTAAGTCATACAACCAATATGTAAAGAACTGTTTTCTGTGACTTGTGTGACAAGCTGGCGTGTGTAGTAGTGGGCAACTGACGCAGGGCCATGCAAACTGCATTGAAACCAGAATTATTAGACAGAATGGGACCATCTTGAGATCTGCATCGGCACCGTTATGACGGTGCTAATCAATAGGAACACAACTTACAATTACACTGATAAAACTACACACCTCTACCTGTTTCGGTCCGTATTATCAGTGTAGGATATTTCCAGTATATTCATCAACTACATTAGGAGAAAAAGGCGTGGAACACAAAAACAACTTACTTTTAATAGCTGCTTTCTCACTTGCGTTTGTTAATTTATCAACTGACTGATTCATTTGTTTATTCCTTGGGCGAAATTCAGTGACTACGTGACTAAATGAATGGACTGATGGATAAATTGAACGACTGGAGGTGGGTGAGTGAATGGGTGTCCTTGTGCTTAATTAAGCGCCACGCCATAAAAACATAATGGAAAGTGGAAGTATAGCTCCAAGCATTCTTCACGATGGCACTAAATGGAGATGGCCGGTCAGCTTCACACTCCCATCGCTTTGCTTCGGGGAAAGAATCCCCACTGTCCATTGGACACAAGCCGGTCTAGATGCTGTGGAAACAAGAAAAACCTCTGCCTCTCCGGAAATCAACCCCCATTCCCCAGTCGTCAAGCCCGCCCCAATCTATGCCCACTTTCTTCATGTCATCACTAGAACAAATTTTTGCCGACAATTCGGTCTCATCTACTAAGACTATTTAACATCACTCAGGTCAATAATGTCTGCTACGACAGAGTGATGCTTAAATAAAATTACATGACCTGTTTGCACTTTGTTCCAAAAGTGTCCTGAAATTTACGACATACATGAGACACGTACTCTGCCGTTTTCCTCTATGTATTCTACTTAATTGAAGAATTTACGTATTGAAAGTCTGCAGGAAAATTATACAACTTACATTCTACAAAAGCATACAACGAACTGTGTAACTTACAACACACTACACAACGTAAACATTTTCAACAAATCATTGTCCTTTTTAACCTACTCGTTTAGTAAAAATAATTAATCTTCTGAGATCATACTGTCCGTGTGGGTTGTCTAACCATCAACTTCTGAGCCATTTAAGCGAATCCCACGAAACTTACTATACATATTATGCACACATCAATGCTGCAGTTTGAAATTTCATTACAGTCAGTAACAACATGACGGGCGCGCAAACTTTTGAGGCGAAAGCAATACTAGCGCCACTATATAGGAACATTACGTTAAAAGAAAATTACGTCATTTGATTATTACAACACACCACAAGAAATCCACGTTTTGGGTGCCACATTATGTAATTAAAATGAAGTATCAAGCAATGCATGGTAAATATTGTGTTTTTCATTGTATCTTTACGCTAAAAACACGCATCCAATTCCCAACTCTGTGCCGCCATACTATGTTAGACCATCTCATGCATTTTTTGTACTAATCTCACAAACGCGAGATAATAAGGATACATAGCCTTGTAAAGCCATGTGCTACGTGAGTCCAAATCACAAAAGTCAGTTTGCACAGCAACAGCAAGAGATCAGAGAAATCATACGTGTAAAATTTTTACTGGTATTTTAAATGCAACACGACAAAATACAGTTGCTGTAAGAATATTTAATTAGCAAGTTGTCACAGTAAAAGGAGTAAGTAGGTCGAAGAAAGTCAAAAAGTTGTGTGTAACAATAATAACTCTGGAAACCAATGACTCAAAGAGATTTGTCCCTTAAATAGTCCTCATTTCAAGACACAGTAAGCACAAAACACACTTCCATACAGGAGGCTCTGTCACACTGATGTGTGATAGCAGACGTTATTAAAGGTCAGCCAGACATTTCAGCTAGGGACCACAGACTTTCTGAATTGCTTCATTTGTTTCACATTGCAGCCAGCTAAACTCTGCTCACGATTATCGCCTTACGTCACAGCTGAACATCCAGCACTTCAAACTGGCTAGCAATCGGGTCAGTGATGTTGACTGGATTAGGCCAGATATGCATAAAAGTGGAAGTGAAGATGGAACGAGTGGTACTAAGACAAAGCTCGGAGAAAGCCAGATTGTAATGGATTTGGATTAATCAGGAACTACGTGATGAAAAATTATGAATGAGGATGGTAATTACTTGCATAAATTTTGTATACGAGGTGTAATATAGGTTTTATAAGTATATAGTATGTGTCGCCGATCCCAATAGCCGCGCGGTCTAAGGCGTAGGTCTGCGGCCGCTACTTCGGGTTCGAATCCTGCCTGGCTGTCTGTCTCTGGTGAGTGTTATGTGTTGTCGTGTAGTTGTCTCTGCGTCGGGCTGATCACACGTACACAGAAGTCTTACCGAGTGTGGTGTCTTAGTGTGGTCGTGTAGCCTCGATAATGAAGAGGCCCTGGTCCACTAGGGGCTGTAGCGCCATAAAAAAAAATTGTGCTCATGCATGTTCTTATTTAATAGTAAATAAAAACCCTCACCCAAACTCCCATCATTCTACACACTCAAACCCAGAGCGTTAGTAGTGATCACCTCCTGAGAGTGTGTGTGGAGGGGGGCTAACGTGAAAATAAAAGATCAGACGTACACCACCAGAGGGTTCGGAAGCAACCATACCCACCTCTACCCCGCCAGAATATTTACAGCTGGGGCACCGTGGAGCACGGCGATAGGTCTTTGCCGACCAGGGAGGTTACCGACTACCCCATGTCTATGCAGGCTTCTAACCTCGGCAGACGCAGTTCTGCTAGTAATAATAATAATAAAGTGCTACTAAACAGTGTGGCACTAAGGTTTGTTGCAAAGCTGAAATCTGGTTATTTTATTACGTTTGGTAGTAGCAGTAGCAATTAGAACGCAGCGCTGAATTACATTTGGTGCCAGAGGATGGTATCTGGCCCCCTGTTCCCTACAGATTCGATGGCATTGGCTGGGACCTCATCACTGTACCATGGCTCTCATCACATACAACCTCTTATTGTCGTCACGTTTTTAACGTAACTTGAACTTTGTAGGAAAATTTCACTAAAAATCTCCAACACAAATTTTCACTAAAATTCGTAGTGGGAGCTGAGTTGTTGCATGAAGCCACAGAGACCCGACAAATGGGTATGACAAAGCTAATCGTCGCTTTTGGCAGATCTTTTGTGAAGCGCCTAGTAGTGTTGTGGCTTGGGGGACACCCCACTTAGGCGTATGAATAGAAATGTGTCTGTGACAGGAAAACCGTCAAAACAGGGGTATATCCAAATTATCCCACTTCATCAGATACGCCATAGACAATTTCTTCTTCACATACGCTACACATTCTATTTCAGTGATGACTTACAAATTTAGGAAAGTGTTTGCTAGATAACAAGCTGATACGTATTTAAATTTTACTTTCAGTACTCTAATAGATATTGTACTATGTTACGCAAGAAGCATCCACTCGAATATATAGTTTGCCTACGGTGTTGCTGCATAAGCGTGGATATACTATCGACTTAGGTTCAACTAAATAATGATTACTGAAATACTGATTTTCACATGCATGTCCCAAATATTTCGGCTGACATATTGAACACTAGGTTATGTATTTCTCCCCAGTCATACATCATATGTTAAAGTTCCCACATGATTCCATTTCTGGATACACTGTAATCAGAAATAAAACAGAGGTACTTTGTCCCCAAAAGGTCCACTCAGCTATATTAGTCAGGATAGTTAAATGACATGCATAGTTATAAACACAGAGTCGGCTGATTAAAGGAAAGATACGAATACCTGTCCACTTTTTGTACAATAGGCAACAAATAATGCAATAACTCAGTACATAACATGAGTACTTAGAACCACAGAGTCAGTTGATTTAAGGTCCACTTTTTGAAGGACGGAAAAAACACTTAAATAATTCAGTAAAAGGGGATTATTCTCAAAATGTGTAAGTTCTGAAACCAACAAATCGAAGCCCAGACACTGTTCACATCCTGCTTCAAGTTTTGTGTAAGAACGTCCCAGCAACAAGGCACGCTTAACCGCATCTGAAGAATTAAGTAAAGGTACATTAGTTTGAACTTTGCTCAATCCTTGGAAATGGAAATATTTCAAGTTCTGTTCATTCGTTTATTTATGCAGATATTTAGATCAACACAAACCCATCTCGCTGTGTCTACGTGACATCGCGCTGCGAAATTTTGCACCAGGGGAGACCGTAGTCATCTCTAAGAGCCATTATGAACACAGCAATAACAGTCAGCTCCAGAGCAGGCTCCTGACGGTTAGTGACGGTGTCTTCAAACCTAGATCTGTAAAACCTGATTTCTATACTTCAGCACTAGAAGAACTGCATCGGCTAGAACAGTGGACTCTACAACTTCGCAGCACATGCCAGGAGGTTAAACATGGCACCCCAAGCAAACACAGCGGTTACATCTTCTTATTACAAGCACAAGACTTTTATTACCACAGTGCATGATGCACTGTGGTAATAAAATAATGTTGATGTGGAGGAACACATTGCCTCCATTTTCAGGGTATTACTGACCACAGATCACACCTGACCATCCACCAGACACATTACAAACCCAAAATGGGCAATAAAAATGTGAAGCTTCATTGTCATGAAAATATAAAATTTCATATTCTTCCTGATTTTAAACTATTACCAAAAACCTTCAGCCCTCATTTAAATGTTATACTGATGTTCCAGCAGCAGCAGCAGTTAAGTGACAATCAAGTTACTACTGCATTACGTCAAATTGAAAGTGGTGAAGTTGGAATTCACAGACCAGTATGCTGGACTTTTGCCAGTTTAAATGTAATTTCAGATCAGGCAAACTGCAGAAATGAGCAATGTCAAGATTAAAAGGAAGTCAAAAAGCCACACACACACACACACACACACTGTTTTTGATTAATTTGTTGTCAAGAGAATACAGTAATTGGTGTTGAATATTGCACAGTTTTATATGTACTATGCACCCAGAACTACAGAGTAAACACATTCTTTAGGGGAACTCTGGTCTTTTCAACAGTCTCTACATTCTACCTCATAATCCTTTCATGGATTTCTGTTACATTTGTTACAGGGAACATACGTGCAGTTATGCAACCAATTTAATTTTAGTATTGGTTTTTACCAGTTTTCTATAAAACACGGCTTACAAAAATGTCATATACATAATCAAGGGATGTGCAATCTGTAATTATGCAAGATGAACTTTCATTACCTGAAATCCACTAGAAAGCCTAAAGATCTGTCTGATGCATTTCCTATTTATAATGGTCTGAAGGAGGTACAAGCAAACCCTGAGACAGCACCACTGTTTTCACCACAATTCACATAACAGAGATGGCAGTAATTCAAAATATTGTTGAACAGGGAATTTATGTTCTCAGATTTTCATGAGTGCTGAGTGAGATTAGTGCTATACTGGGGTTTGATTGTACTTTACTGTCATTATGGAATGGAACTGAAGAGAGAGCATCAATTTCTGTTTTATTATGATATTAATTTTTCCGAAAATTATTAATACCACACGTATATTAACCGCTTAAGCTGAGCTAAAAGGACAAGACTTCACACAAATAAAAAAAAAATCAGGTTATGATGAAATAACCAGGGAAAGTCTGAAAACTTTCTCATCTCCAATTAGTTGCACATTAAGCTATTTGTAATTTCTCACTATACATATGTATTTTCCCTGACCATCTTAAATCTCAACAGTCAAACCACTGCACACAAAAGGAGATAAAAACTATTATAACAAGTCATGCTGACTGACAGTTGTTTTTTTCAGTGTACTGGAGAAGGTTATGCAAAATACTTTAAGGCACCATTTGCATAATGGTAACACACTGGTTGCAGAATAATCTGGCTTCATGTAAGGGATATCGAACAAAAATGATACCTTTGGGCTAACTGATAGTATATGCCAATATAGTAACCAAAATATGCATGCTGGAGAAATTTTCTGTGGTTCAAAAAAGACCTGTGAAATTTTGCTAGCTCAACTGCATTTTTATGGCATTCAAGGAACATGTAAAACTGGTTCACATCCCATCCAACTGACAAAAAACAAAATGTTGAAATAAAATCCAATGAAACTTAGAACATCTCAGAATGGGAAACAACAGAACACGAAATTCCCCCAGGGGACATTCTAAGACTGCCCACAAAGTCACATAAAAAAAAAGGTTTAACATGAGTAATTCTACTCAGTATTCTGTTAAGTATTGGTTGTAATGAGACACATACAGAAGCTTAAATACTGATAAATGCGTGAACTGGCAAAATCAGTGCAGTGAGGCTAATGTTTCACATCAGCAACACTGATAATCCAAACCATTCATTTTGCCTATTTTCACACTACAGTTAAATACAGAATAATTTCTTGGAATAACTCAATAATAAAATTAAGCTTGCAAAAGAAAACTGTTAAAGAGTTATGGTTGGTGTGAAACCTAGAAATTCATTTTGAAGCCTTTTTAGGAAATCATATATTATCTCTTTGATCTGAACACGTATTATCATCAATAAACCCCCATAATAAATAACAAATAAAAATTTCAAAGAACTGCAACTGTGCACAGTATCAACAAAATTTTATATAGCATCAAGAAGACACGCTCATTCATAGGCATGACACGTAGAGCGCAGGGATAAATACATGTGCCCTCTACAAGTCAGTAAGCAAACGAAAGAAACAACTGGTGGTACCACACCAGCTGGTCATAACTCAAAGGAACATGTGTGTTATTTAACTTTCAGAATCCATGCCCATTGCTACCAGTTGATGGAGTAGTAACATTTAATAGGCCTCTTATTCAAACTTCCCATTAACAGAGCTTCCAAGATCATCCAATGCCAGAAGTTACAACTTATACTGCATGCAAATAATTCTGTCCAAAAAAGGAACCAAGCTAGTTATTAAGATACTGTACAAGAAAACCATTTAAACACACTGAATGTCACATTCCTTGCAAGGATCAGTAGTGGTGCTACAATTATGAAGAAAAATATGTTGAAGAAAGAGCACATAAGGAAGAGGCATACCAGCTGCACACGGAGTGGCAGTAACAAACACAATGGAAGGGGAAATGTTAAGGAAAAATCATCCAAAAAAAGTTGACAAACATGAATATGATGAAGTAATTACAGTCAACTGGACATGCTGGCAGTGAGATGAGCAAGACAATGAAAGAAGCATCAAACTTGACTGCAACTGAAATTCCAGTGGCATATTTCAAAGTCAGCCCAACCTCATTGCTAAGTAAAATGGCATGATGGAACAGTGTACAACCAAAGTAATTTCTTCATTACATCACAAATACTGAAAGAATGTGCCAGTAATCTCATCTCAAACTGAGACAGTGACTGGAGCAGTAAGTCGGCGATATTTCTCTAGAAGCAATCCAGAACAAATTGTTTTAAACAGGAAACAAGGAAATAACTTTCCTGAGGACAAAAGTAATTCTTTATTGATATTTCAGATTATCAATGCTTCTGAACATGGCTGTCTTAATCCCCAATTTTCTATTGTTTATGTCAAAACAGGTCTCAAACACCTATGATGATACACACAAAATTTTGGATATTTATACTTGCAGATTGACAACAACTGTGAAATGTTAGCTGATTCAGCAAAATGTGTTTATACAATAAAAAAATAAAACTTTCTTATGCATTTTCATTTAGTTGCAATACTGACATGCCCTTCAGGAAAGCAAACTAGATTTGCATGTAGTCTACTGTATCAATACAACAGAAGGGCACATATATGCAAAAAATGACATTCAGTTTAATCAGGTTACAATTACTTGATTTACAATATAAAAAACAGACTTACATATAATATGTAATGAAACATACTTTTAAGAAAATTGTTTCCACTCCTGTAAAACTGAGAAACCAGACGATATGCCCTTGTGTTATAAAGTCCTCAATATGAAAACCTATCTACATTACACCAACCACCGTTAAGTTACTGGTAAACATTTAACAAACTGATAAAAAATTAATACTTTAAACAATTTAATCTGAAATACAGAATGAACATTACCATGCTACTAAAATTATTCACTATATAATACATAAAATCTGTGGTGATCTGGACTGTATTTGACAGCTTTACAAACAATCCAATTTCACATCTCACAGGATCAAAGAAACATTATTTACATTCAACAGCCAATTATTAGGTACAGTCATAACAGACACATACTTATGTTCTGTTAAAATAGTTCAGGGAAAACAGCCAAACTTATCATAACATTAAACACAAAAACAGTCAACTTTTATTTTCACATAAACATTCAGCCATTTTTCTGCCGCAGTATCTATATTTAACCATCATATTATCTTGTATAAATAAAAGCAATTTTTTTTCTCAGCTTATCAACCATAACATTTGTAGACTGTGCTATGTTTGACAATAATAAACCTGGCTATCAGTTTGGGTGTTGTCTGTCATCTTGAGATTATTTTCAAACATAGTGTTTCATAAGTTGGATAGTCTTCTGCCAATAGGTGTAAATGAGGAAGATTCCTAGGCAGATGTGCCCATTAGAAAAAGATAGTCACATGTAATTACTGAGATCAGTACCTTGTCAAGCCACCAAATAAGTAGGAACCTTTTTTCCTTATACCTGAAGGCAGAAGCAAACTCAATTTCTGAACTGCCGCATCTACAGAAAAGTCAAGATGACAGACAATACCCAAAATAACATTCATGCATATTGCCACCACACCATCACCGGTAACATTCAGCCTTAACTGACAATAAATTCTGAAGTATTCCAGTCCGTAGGGAATTTAAAAAGTAATCAAGTTTCCTGTTGTATACATTTCTTTTCATGACAGACAAAAGAAGAATGCTTACTGTTAGAACTACTAAGCCAGGATGACTACATGCTTTGATAGAATACATACAAACAGTGATCCCCTCACTTTCTTGCTAAAAGATACCATATCCAGAGCAAGTTGTTTCAAATATGAAGAAAACTGCACTATTTTTTGTAAGAATTACTTACTCATACACGAAGAAAGCCTGTGGGAAGATATACAAGTCCACACACTTTGTCACAAGATCCATCCTGTTGGAAATTTCAAATGATTATGATGACACTGATACTGAGTGCAGATACTGTAAAACCTAGTAATTAGTTTTGGGCTGCTTTCTTTATAATGTTTGGTATCAAAGGAAAACTGCATCACAAAAAAACCTGACAATAAATACATCTTTACATTACAAAAAAATTTGACAATAAATACACATATCTTGCCATACACAATACAAGGACACTTGTCTACAAACTCAGCAGTGGTGGCAGCCAGCTCAAGAGCATCAAGTTTTGAAACATGTGAATACAAATGGTTCCTTTCTTAATGATCTGTGCTTCACTCTGTAATACACAATATTTGGAAATTAAGTAAATTTCTTATTCACTCCTTTGTTAATGGATGTTTTGTAACATCACAATAAAAAATTCAATGACATAAAACATGTAGACAACAAATTCATCTATAATAAACTCACCTGGGGGGGAAACGCTATGTCCCAATGACATAGAACGAAATAGGCAATAGCATCTATATAAAAGCTTCTATGAACACAACCAAATTTAAAATGTATCATGGTGAAAAATATAGTCAGGATGTGAACAAAAATTGCCATGCAGTCTCAACACAACAACAAATGGTCAGCTCCATGCTTGGGCCACCCTTACCAAACAAAAAATACCCATATCCATCTGAAAAGTAGTTGGGCTAGCACATATGGCCACTCTGAATATGAAAGTGAAAGAAATACTGGTGTCTTCTACTTCATAGAAAGTCACTTCACTGACCAAGAAAACAATGAACATCTACATGCAAAGTCTATAAATCCAAGTTCCCTAAACTTAGTTCCAGATGCTTCTCTACATCTTATGAAACTGGTACTTGTTTGAATTTTCCACCACAAAAATGCACTTAGGTCCTGTCTTCTTACACAAAAGCTCATTAACTTTACTGATGTAATTTAACCATTTATATTTAATTTAACCATTTATATTCACATAACTAACATACACAGCTTTAGAAGTGAATCTTTTATCCATATTCAGCATGGATCTTATAAATGTTACCACATTCAAACTGACACATTTCAGCCTATAATAATGATGTCAATGTTGTATTAAAAATATTTTACTCCTTGAGACTGGCATTTAAAACAGTAAGTTAAATAAATAGTGCAATATAAGTAGAAGCAAACTGCTCATTAGAAAATAAATAAATCCTCATAATATTAGGACAACAGTGTGCTAACTTGTGTGTGAAGATTAGATGCTCTCTACTACAATACCTGAAATCTGTATTCTGACTTCCCTCTGGAAGGGAAGTAATCTGATCAACAGAGCCTTCCAAAGCCCCATCTGCCACAATAAAACAGTCAGCTCACTGCCAGTACAGGCTAACTACGCAAAGCCTGCAGCCTGCTCTGCATAGCTTCCAGTTCCTCCTCATCTTCCATGGCTGCTGATGTTCCAGCTGCCTCCGATACTCCAGTCGGAGGAAGAGAATCAGTAACAGCCGCTGGGGCTTGCCCAAGTTGTCCTGCTGTCAGTTCCCACAACACCTAAACGTAAGCCAAAAGGTTCTTACATTACATTGACATTTCATATACATGTGAAAGATCCAAGCTCTCTCCAATGACGGTTGAATATGAAACATGCCAAACAAATATACCTTAAGTTGTTTCACACAACAGCGTCACTTACAAGTAAACAATAACACTTAACCCTTTAAACGCCAAGTTAAATCCCATCTGCCATCTGCTGGCATTATTAGGAGCTCACCATATTCTCCATGTTAGCAGGATAAGGGTTACTATAATAAAACATAGCAACAATACAATCAATATAGAATATCATAACAGTACAATGTATACAGTGTGTGTATACAAAAAAATAGAATATGTATAATATTACACGTAAAAGTTTTCCTTTACAGGTCCAGTGGGGCCCAGAGGGTGGGTAGAGGTATAGCTCTACTCTTCCATGATCACGGCACTAGAAGGGGGGTGAGTGGTCAGCAGCACACCCTGGCCACACTATACCCCCAGGAAAAACCCAGTACCCATTTTACAGGAGGCTGGGTGGGCCCCAGGACCGGTCTGGACAGGCGGAAAATCTTGTCCCCACCAGGATTCAATCCCAGACCATCCAGCCCGTAGTGAGTTGCTATACTGACTGAGCTACCCGGCCCACAATATTACATGTAATAAAATTATTAATTTGTACCATTGTTACATACTAAAAATTCTTCCACAAAATAAAATACATGAGCTAGAAGATATTTTCTAAGTGCCGACTTAACAAGCATTTTACTTTCTTATAATTTCTGTATGTTTGCAGGTAAGTGATTACATATTTTTATAGCAGAATAAGTGACACCCTTTTGAACAGGGGTGAGTTTTACTGATGGAAAATGTAATCGATTTTTGCTCCTAGTATTAAAATCGTGCGATGACAAATTAAGTTTAAAGTTAACCAAATTATTAAATACAAACATTATTAACAAACAAAAAAAATATACAAACAGGGTACTGGCAAAACATTTAGTTTCACAAACCAACAGGAACATCTTGGACCTATTCCCAGCATAGTTGTTGATATCTTTTTTGAAACATAAACACCTTATATATTGTGCTTGAATTACCCCAGAATCTGATGTTTATTGGACCGTGCATCTTTGTGAAAACTGAAGAATAAGAAACCAACTAGTTGCGAGCTCCTGATGATGGGCATAGTAATGCCCGAAACTTGTTGAGCCTATAAGAAGTACAATAAAATAATACGTGGCATCTAGTTGGTTTTTTATTCTTCAGTTCCCCAGAATATTATACCACATTTTATCACAGAATAAAAATGGGCAAAATAAACAGCCTTGAGTGTTTCTACATTTAATATGTGAACAAGCCTTCTCATTACAAAACAAACGACACTCAGCTTATTTTAATAAGTAATTTATACGCATCTTCTATTAATTTGAACGAAGTCATCCCACTGTGTATTGACTCTATATATTCACTTTATTATATATATATATATATATATTTCAGTCAACACAACTATGTACTAAAAGCATAGGTTAAAGCAACATGTTTCGACTTAAAAAGTAATTGTCAGGCTAAGCTAAGAACAATGAAGTTCTTTACAATGTGTCTGTGCGCATTTGGGATCCCAGATGGCTCACAATGTGTTCTGTGATTCGTACCATTGTTCTTAGCTTAGCCTGATGATGACTTTTTAAGTCGAAACATGTTGCTTTAACCTATGCTTTTAGTATATAGTTGTGTTGACTGAAATATATATAATAAAGTGAATATATATCTTCCATTAAGCTGACTATCCAATTGAAGGCCAAGAAATTTTATATTATTTCATTCAACAAGTATCTGACCAGCAGAGGACAGGTGTAGTGGATATATAGAGGATTTAGTTACGAAAATTTTACAAAACATGTTTTTCTATATTTAACATAAGCTGATTAGCCTGAAACTATTTTGATTTTTGAAGAAGAACTGATTTAAAATTTATATTTTACATTAATGTATTCATGTCACCTGCAAACATGATGACATCAGAATAACTATTGGATCAGTCCAGGAAAATCATTTATATATATATACATATCAAACAAAAGTGGTCCCAGAACCGAGCCTTGGGGAACTCCATGTTTAATAATTTTCCAATTAGAGGGGTCAGTTTTAGTATTTATAACCTTCAGTTTTACTCTTTGCTTCCCATCAAAAAGACAGGATCTCTACCAATCCAGGATGACCCCTCTGACACCATAAAACATTCCACAGCATATTTACTAGCCATGTTTCTATGACATTTAATAACGTATTCTCAGGCCAACAGCAGTGTAATTTCACTTGAATATACTGACTGTTCAGAAACAAATTCTGCCTCCATCATGACGGTTGATACGACTTGACACCCAGCCTAATGAGATTATACAGTACTCAGAGACAAGACACAAGGAACATATGTGGTACCCTATGTCTTGGCTGGCCAGAAGAACCTACTGTGGTAGAACATATTATGGATATGGGACATGACAATGAACTCACCAATGCATAGAGATTAAACAAAGCAATAGACTGTATGGAGTCCTTGGTGGAGCCAATAGGCATATGATCAAAGTTACAGTACTTTTCAGTCTAAATACAATTGTTTATTTACTGTACCTGCCTACTAACCTATGTTACATATGTTGCGAATTTTATATAACAATATTTGCAAGGTTTTGAGATCTCAAACCACATAACTCTTAGTATTTCCACTTCATTCTTGTAGACAGCCTGATGATAGCTATACTCTACAACCAAAATATGTAGCTATTTTATAAAGTAAATGAACAGTTGTGTTTAGACTAAAAGTAAAAAAAAAAAAAAAAAAAAAAAAAATTTTTAAAAAAAAACAAAAAAAAAAAAAAAAAAATTTTTTAAAAATTATATCTTTCACATTTAAAATTATAAAGGGGAAACACCCCCGTCCTCCCATTCCGCTCCCCGGTTCATGGGTTACCGAATTTTTTTCTACC
>Ga0131853_10013086_pt1 | contig 15200 bp, 8 predicted proteins | sample TergutLab28metaG_FD_92764 | JGI IMG/M metagenome (GOLD analysis project Ga0131853, IMG submission 92764) | Labiotermes labralis P1 segment gut microbial communities from Petit-Saut dam, French Guiana - Lab288 P1 (version 2) (version 2) | ecosystem: Host-associated > Arthropoda: Insects >...
CGCTGACCACGTGACACCCCTCTATCCGCAAAAGTTGGCACTAACTTCGCCGACCGGCGGCGGCCGCTCTGTCGGTATAGTTCGCGTGCGGACTAAGGCCACGGAGTTTAGTTTTAGTTTATCGGAATAACTTGCATGTCGACCGAGGTTCGACCAGCGTCTTTGTAATTCAACTTTACGTCAGTCGTAAGCAATCTGTCGGAGATACTTATCCAGCTGTGTAGGTGAGCAACGTAGGCCCACAGTTTATCTGAGCTCGATGTGGCCTGCTTGCACTTCTGTACGTTTACATCTTGATAACGCCGTGGATCATACAAAGGGACGGATTTGGCGCCGTCCATTACCGGACAGTAGACGGCTTATTCGCTCTCACATTCATCGTACTGAGAAAATGGAAGAAAGAAAGCTGAATGGTTGGAGAAATGACGGATCTTTTCTACTTTTCATCCAAGTATCCCGAAATGTAAACTGAGCTTATGGGATCATTCTGCATCTCTTATGTGACACGTTTGAACCGCTGGATCAAAAGTTGTTCAGCGTTGCCTTGAACAAGAAGCTACATTGAGACCTCACTTCTGCACTTTTATAGACCTATGAGAAGGAAAAAAGTTGTTGATGTGCAAATGTGACATTAGGAGAGCAGTTAAGAGGCTGTCTGCATTTCTGACTCCACTTGCTCGTATGCACAAGAAGTGTAACCTTATGTTTGACATCAGGGAAGGAAGAAGTTAAAAACCGCCCCTGCATTCATTCAGCATCATGCTTAAGTGACCGTAGTTTCAGGTATCTTAACTTTCACGGTAAATGGTTTGACTCTCAAGACGTCCATGTTCTGACCCCTTTACTCCCTCCCCTTCCGGGAAAAGCGTCCACCGGTTGGGCCTGTCCGCTGTGTGGAAGGCAATTAGATATCACTGCTCGGAAGTATTCTAAAACCTACTGTTCACCATATTTTGTCGCCATAAACAAATTCGGAACACGCAGTTGAAGTTGGAAATAAAATAACGAACAGAACTGAAGAAAGAGCATCGTGAAACATTGCTTCCTAGACGTAAAACAATGTAAACTCATGTGGCAGAACTCGTTCTCTTAGCGTTAGGTGGGATAGGCTGTGCAGTGTATCCAAACACGTCTCCTTTCTCTCCAGTTTGAGAGTTGAGTTCTTGTTGGTGGATGTAACTTTCCGGTTGGGGGGGGGGGGGTACCCCCCTGTAAATGTCGCCGGTTTTTTTAACCCTTTAAATTCCGAGTTAAATCCCGTCTGCCATCTTCTGGAATTATTAGGAACTCACCATATTTCCACGTTAGCAGGATAAGTGTTAATTAAATAACTACAGATAAACTGGTTTGGAAACTTCTCGCAGTTGATGACTTTCGATTTGATTAGTTTACGCTGGTTTGCGTCATCCCTCCTGTCCGGCTGTCGGCCCCATTAATGGTAACAGTAACGTAGCTGAGTTAATTATTAGTTTTTTATTTCACGGATAAGTCTGTTCAACTAAGTGATAATCGAAATACATTTTACTTTGATGTAAATTTTCGTGTTGTAAATGTATAGTCATGTATAGTACGAACACGGATCGTTGTCTTTCACTTGCCCGCTCTTCGGTTCAGTTCTTCATGCAAGTACTCTGTTCCTACGAAATTAGGATGTCTGTGTTCGCAGTAAACTTGCTAGGGAAAGTCCGGGTGTAGTGGTTTTGTAATCTGAACAGTGCCTGTCCCCAACACAATATACAGTGTAATTACATCATTGAAACCATTCGTAAGACTCAGCGAACGAACGTATTCAGCTCTGAACTACTGGACCTAACTACCACTACACAAACATGATACATTATAACGTGTGTGGCACCTGCTTTTCATTGTAAATTCTTTTCACTGTAGTGAATTCATTATGTAAGTTCTCGGCGATGCGGTAGAGGTTCCGTCTGCCTCGGAAATTCCACTGTGCTGAAATTCGAATAGACGAAGTTTCAACTAAACAATTCATGGTACGCTGAATTAATTATATCTGCATTGTGTTGTACAAAACTGAAGCTATTAATTTTCGAAATATGGCTGTATCTTACATAGGGGATCTTTACTGTGGTTCTGGGATTGCTGAGGTAAATTGCACATCAGAGGCAATTAGACGTTGCCAGTCCTCGTGGTTATAATGTGAAACAGTTCTATCAGAGTTTCCGCTTCGCACACATGCGTGCTTCCCCGTCCGGGCAGGTTTATTGCTTTATCGAAGAAATTTATAGTTGCAGCTTTATTTATTTTTAAATTAAATAACTGAAAATATTTGTATTTCTTCGCTTAATTTGCGATATTCAGTCAACCACACAGCTTGCTTGACTTGACTGAGGAGAGGTAAGATGAAGTGGCGGAGGGGGGGGGTTGTTTTGCAATCGGTTAAGGTGCTCTTCCAGGAATTTCCTCCAAAATTTGCTAGATCAGAAATGTCAGCGCCACTCTCGGCCAGGTGCTTCCACAAGCAGATAGTACAAATAACAGCCGAGTCCGTCAGTCAGTATTGAACACATTGCGACGTATTTGAATCTTTGAGTCCGAATTTTTCGTAGCCTACAGCGGGTCTGCTTTCGGGATTGTGTTTTGAAAAGTCTGTTAGTAAGCGGCAGATTTTGTTACCCATTTTGATATTTTGATGTTTTGCTGACCGTGAATCTCAGTATAGTCTCAGTATAATCTTAGGTTGGGAGAGGACTTGCAGTCCTCTCCCAAACTGTGTACCGGACGGCCACCTACAGAGTGTGATGATACTAGATGCTGTATAATACAATTTTTACTTCCTAATGATGAACACATAGTGCTCGAAACATATAGAGGCATATAATAAACTTACTATAAAACAAACTTTTGTGCATTAAGTTGGTTAATTACTAAGACCATTTTGATATGTTCCATATTCCGTGCATTAATTAGATGCATAAAATTATGAAGACCAACAAGTGCACTTAGGTCTAAAGGATGTAATGTTTTGTATTATGGTCACCACCAATTTTCAGCCACTCATGTGGCCATCTTCCGGGTGATTTCTTTGAGAACAAGAATACATTTATAATTAAAAATGTGTCTAAATCACCCCACAGTTTCAAAAATCATATAATTTCTGGTTAAAATTTACTGTTGAATAATAAAACTATGGATTGATTTCGACACGTTTTAGCCATAACTGTATACTTGTTCTCAAAGAAATCCCCCTGAAGGTGGCTATACTAGTGGACGAAACGTGTTAGTGACCATAGTACAATAAAATTATATCCATAAAATTAATGTGCATTTGGTGGTCTTTAATCTATTTTATACGTTTATTAACCATGACTTCAGATCGGATGTGTTGTATAATTAATGCTAGCCTTACCTGGTGAAGCAGTTGTACTTGAGTGGCAGATAAACGTGACGAAAGAGCAATAATGAATTTCATTTCCTCCAGAATATTTCAGCCTCCTATTTAAATGGTGGCCTTGACATGATGATCACCTCACCTGCATCTAGTTTCGAGGGTAAGAGTGACTAGAGCCATGCTTCCTGTCCTCCACCTGCCTTCATGGCATGCACAAGGACAACTTTGCCTTTACTCTTACTCGAACGTTTATGGCAAGGTCAGGAAACCCTGTAACTTCCTAAGAGTTCATTACGACGGTAACATGGTTCCAATTGTCAAGCGGGTTACAACAAGTGGAGCCCACTGCTCCGTGCTGCAAAATGGATACGATACCAACAGCCAGCAATAATGTGTTCCGGGAATTCCGAAGGGATTAACTTTAAGATCGATTCAAAGCCCACAGCATGCATCCGTCTGGTTTTCTTTCACACTTGGTTCCTTTGCCACTAGTTTTTATATACATCTCATGCTTTGCAACAGCAATATCCACCATAATAGCAGATCTTAAAGATGCATAAAAATGCTTGCGTTTATCACTGTCATACGGTGATATAACGTGTTGATATTGAGGATGATGATCGCAGTAATTCTTACTGTGGTTATGTTGATAACGTCCGATACGAGGAACACTGCCGCTCTTATTATAATAATAATAATAATAACAGGAGCATAATGTGATTAAGAAGGAAGCCGAGAAGACTCTAACATATAAAGACCTTACAATAGAAATACAGCGCATGTGAAATGTAAAAACAAAGTGATACCAGTAATAATAGGGGCGACTGGGACTATTTCAAAGTCATTTAGAAAATACACGAGCAACATACCAGGAAAACATGAAGTCAAGGAACTCCAGAAAACAGCCATTTTGGGTACTACACACATACTTCGGAAAAGTACTAATGTAAAAGTACAATAGATTCAACACTGGAACCAACGATATAAGCGCCATGAATAGTAACAACAGAATAGCTGCAACACTGTATTCCCTAGGGACACGGTTTGTCTCAGGAATATAAGTATAAAAACCCTAGGAGATGAAGATGATGATAATTATAATAATAATAATTATTAATATTATTAGCAGTAATAGGCCTAATGAGAAGAGCAGTGGTGGTGGTGGCGGCGGCGGCGGTGGCGGTGGCGGAGGCGGAGGCGGCGGCGGTACAGATCTCATTTGACGGTATATGAACTAACTCTGATACGTATAGTAGAATCCTGCTTAGCAGATGAAAGCAGCAGGCTTCTCTGAAATGTTAATATTCACCAGGCTGTACACCACAACCTGGATGGTGTGCTGTGTACACAGACTAGACTACGGACTGGATGACTTGGGTTTCGAATCTCGGCAAGACCAATTGGTTTTTTTTTTTGTTCTCAAAAACGTCCCGACCGGCTCTGGAGCCCACCCAGCCTCCGGTTTAGTGGCTAATGACGCTCTTTGCCGGGAGTAAAACGGTCGGGGCGTGAATTTGACAACTCACATCAACTCCCGCTGTGTACCTTCATGACGTAGACGGATACAACCTCACTTTTTTTTTACCAGACTACACTATCTTGCATTCCACAAGACAGTGGGCAATGTCACCCACGTTACAGCCCCAAACTTTCAAGTTTAACTGTTTTACGTTCACCGGACGTTTGGGTAATATCACCCTGCGGCCTAAACTGCTAGTTCTGTTGTACATTTTATTTCAAACAATAATAACCAGTGACCTGCATTTCGTGTTGTATTACAGATAGTATCTATTCTTAGCACACAGTGCTATAAATTCAGAAAATATAAAACGTTTCCTTCCATTTCACATTTAGCTTATTGAAATTCGGTGTAGATATCATAATTCACTGGTTCAAATATCAAGCCTTTTTTCCCAAATGGCCCGAAATCTATCCTCAATGCAAATGTTGCCCTTGTGCAGTATAATGCAGTAACAGAGACATAAGAAGTCTTCATTCCAAATGCAGTAGCTATTCCAACTTTATCCACACCCCACACATTGAGTTACCACAGTAAGTTAAGTTCACCGTGAAAGCAGGACGTTTGTATGCTGGCCATAATCTATATACCCCAGTGGTAACAAAATGAAACACTTTTTATGACACTTCAGCCACTCACAGCTCGATACGTAAGTCGAAACATTGCATTATTTTCCAACAAGTTTCTCACAATAGATCTGAAGGTTCAGCCACAGCATCTTAGGTAGGATCTTTAGATGCATCATCCCCGTTGTGCTTTATTTACGTTTAAATAGGGGTTCTTTTGAGTCAAAACACAACTGTCTAATGTTGTCAGCTTAAATAAAGATAAACGACATGAGATAGTTTTGTTTTGACTGAAAAGAACCCCCATTTAATCCTAGGGGAGATGAACGCGATCGGACTTTTTTCTTAACGTGTATACCATAGGTGGTCAGACTTTTGGATTAAAATAATGTACCATATTAAAAGCTGTTTTTCGTTACCCTGCCTTTTACGAAGTTGATGCATGACGTATCTTGCGATAACTTACTAAAAGAGCCTTCATAATTACTTAGGCACGCGTGAAGGCGGTGTTTTAAATGTTCATCGTTACAGACGGCTGCAGTATCTAGATTTGATTATATTCATTTTGGAGAAGGCTTCGCACAGTAAGGTTGATCCAAAAAATGCTGTCAAACGAAAAGCTATTGATCGTACTGAGGCGGAAAATAAATTATGATAGAGACGGAAGAGCGGCCGCGGTCGATCAAACAACTGTCCGAGATCGACCGTTCTGTCATTGCTGCTGTAGACATTTTTTAACAGAACAAGGAATCTGTAGCAGTTTCAGTTAGAATGAAATATTAAATGATTCTGATCACGTGAAATGGTGAGTTTGGCTACTTGACTGTGTATTTGTGCTTAATGCTCTGTAATGCGAGTGTGCATAAATTAAATAAGAACAAGCATATCGCTGACATGTCCTGTTGTTATTCAATTCAAACGATCTAGTTTCTTTTACCTAATAAATCACCAGTTTATATATATATATATATATATTCGATTACTTTATCGTCAGTTGTGTTTCTTATCTTGAGTCATTTGAGAGTACAGGACGGATTTCCTAAGCACTTGTATTTACAAATAGTGATAGATATGTGTGTGTGTGTGTGTGTGTGTGTGTACATTCACACATGAATTTATGCTTTTTGGGGTATTATGTGAAGCAGATCCGAATTAATGGGGAATGGAGCAAGAAGCAGCGAAACAAGAAAATATTTAAAGTATTGGGTTGGGATATTTACACGAAGAGGTCGTTTGGGAGTAACATATACAAAGCGGGGAAAAAAGTGACGTGGATACAGGAAAGCAGGTTCCAAGAAAGTTATATGGGCTGTACTCACTCAGGAAAAGATCAGACGCTGCTGAAGCTACACTTTTTTATCTTAAAAAGCAACGAATCTTTAAACCCATCAGTACGTCAAGACCTTATTTCTTGGACTTTGGCAATGCAGGCCACATAGTAAAAGATCTTGGTACAGATCCATGTAAATAAATGAAATGCCGGTAATATGACGTGGTAAAACTGCCGGGATGACCATAATGAAGCCCTTAGAATGAAGAGGTTTATCTAAACGGCGTCTGCTTGGAGAAGTTTTAAACCTTAAAAACGTCATATCCGGTAGCCTTTAATATTTTAAAGAACAATTTAAAACGAGACGCTTTCCACCGACATAACCAGGAATATACTGGGCTAGTTTTTCTCATTTTACCCCATAAAAAACACGAACTTAATGTTGTTTAAATATGTACACTTCGTTTATAACCATGTGCTTGGAATGGCCCTCATGGGAAGTATAAAGCAAAGATTTTCTTTCAAAGTGAGTGATACAGAGTGCAAAGAATAAAACCATATTAAGCGCTTCAAGACAGTTCTACGTCTAAATTACATATGAATTTCATTTCCTACCGCACAGTGGACGTAGCTCAGTCGGAATAGCGACTGACTACGGGCTGGACGGTCCGGGATCGAATCCCGTTGGGAACGAGATTTTCCGCCCGTCCAGACCGGCCCTGGGGCCCACCCAGCCTCTGGTAAAATGGGTACTGGGTCTTTCCCTGGGGGTAAAATGCGGCCGGGGCGTGCTGCTGACCACTCACCCCCCTTCTAATGCCGCGGTCATGGAAGAGTAGAGCTATACCTCTACCTACCGTCTGGACCACACCGGGCCTGTAACGGGATCACTTTACCTTTTTATCTTTACCGCACAATGGACGATCAGTCTCCATAAGGCGACCAATCGCTCAGTGTAGTATAGGAAAGTGATCTCTGTTTATTGCGAACATTTCAGCGCTTTCCATTGTTAAAGGTACTGCATCACAGACCTGCAGTAAACACTGAACTTTAGTTAGTTAAACCGACATAGAATAATAATAAAAATTTCAGCATCACCAATTCTGAACATTTGTCTTTGGGCTGTTAGAACAGAGATTTCTTTCCTGATAGCCCGATGCCAATCAAGCACTCCCCTTCTTGCCTCTGTTCAATATACACGCAGCTGCTATTAGTACGTGTGTCGAGCACGTCTTGAGGTCATAGTCTCCCTTGGATGTGGAAAGAAGAGAAGATCCTTCGAGTTCCTTAGTCTTCCCGGAAGCTACTATGAAACTTAGGCATTTTCTTAAGAGCCTGAAATTTATCAAATGTAAAGCGAAGTTGTCGCTGAGCTTGATTAATCACTACGCCGTGATGGCGTGTGGGAGAGTAGAGGTGTTGCTCCACACATCCTTAATCTTGACACTTTGTAAAGGTGAATATTCAGATTTAGGCCCCAGCCCCTTTAACACCGGGGAAGGAACTCCGCTACTGGTTGTGCTGGGGGCTGGATAGTTCCCAGAGACGGTCTGGACACTTTGAAAAAGAGAAATATTTCTTGCCTTTATTTAGAATCGAACCACGATTCCTCGGTCCTTTGTCTGTGGCCTAGGCGCTATAAATCTCAATTCTAGCTCCACAGAGGAAGAACTGGGCCACTTCTACGAAAACCAAGAAGTTAATGCTGTTCAGGGAAGTAATGAGGAAACATAATTTTAATCTCAGCTACTGGGTACAAATAAACAAACGGATAACCAGACAAATACTTTCAATAATTATAGTGGGAGAGTAAAAACTGATACGCGTCATTGCCGGTGGTACAAGTAGAGTAGAACCAACAGGGCTTAAACTTGTTAAATTGATTGATTTAATTGCAATCAGAATAGTTTACTTACACGCAGTTGTACTCGCTATACATAGTGGCAGATAACTGTGAATATTTGTTACAGTCGGTCTGTGAACCGTACGTTGGACCAACAAGAGCGCTGTCTCTTTATCCTTACATCTTCATTGCAACAGTCCAGCGCACCAACTAGTTGCAAAACGTTTCTTTCTTATACAGTGTGCTCCTGCGTGGGTGGGCTATACATTTCGGCCATCATCAGGGAGCTACAATTTTGATCGATCAGACTTTTAGCTCCCTGATGATGGCCGAAACATGTCGCAGCATAATGTCATAAATATAAACGTTGTGCAACTCGTTGCTAGTGAAATTTGTAGCTGTCTATTTGTTTATAATTGTGAACATCTTTAAGAGGGAATATCATCTGACGGTGCGTGAGATACCTGCAGTCCTTTCTCATTTTGTAAACACGAGACGTGCCACATCTGTCTAAATGCCTAGGTTTCACAAAAGACTTTCCTTTGCCCGCGTATGTATGCACATGTGTATGTATGTGTGCATGCATGTATGTATGTATGCATGCACGTGTGTATGTATGTATGTATGTATGTATGTGTGCATGCACATGTGTATGTATGTGTGCATACATGTATGTATGTATGTATGTATGCATGCATGCACGTGTGTACGTGTGTATGTATGTATGTATGTACGTACGTACGTGTGTACGTATGTGTGTGTATATTTATGTATGTACGTGTGTACGTATGTATGTATGCATGTGTGTACGTACGTACGTATGTTTGTATGTATGTATGTGTATGTACGTGTGTATGTGAATGTGTGTGTGTGTGTGTATGTATGTATGTATGTACGTATGTATTATGTGTGTATGTGTGTATGTATGTACGTGGGTACGTACGTATGTATGCATGTATGTATGTATGTATGTGTGTTCGTATTTGTGTATGTATGTACGTATGTATGTATGCACGTGTGTACGTACGTACGTATGTTTGTATGTATGTATGTGTATGTACGTGTGTATGTGAATGTGAGTGTGTATGTATGTATGTATGCGGGTCCTTGTATGGCATTGTGAACTGGACGTTCCTTCTGGTTGCACTTTTACGCCGCGCACGTCCAACCAAAGCGGACCAGGAGGAAGCTCAAGACCTCTGCAGTCCACCTGAGAGGCCTGTTTCAACGTACGTGAATCATTCGGAATGGTTTTATCCCTGTTCTAAATCTGACTACAGGAATTTTAAGACAGAAAGCAAGTAATGAACTTTGTGGTCTAATTGTTCTTCAGATGTCTTCGTTTTGAATTTGGGGAAAAAGTTACATGTGTCGAAACTGGTTAAATAGAGTAGAAATATGTTTCTGTTTCTGATCATAAGTAAAGTATGAGATTTTGTCCGGGAAACCTGAAAGGAAGGCGTTGATGGGAGGATAATTTTGAAATTCGTCTTAAGGAGGTACGGCGGCAGATGGTGGACTGAATTCATCTGCTTGAAGGTACAGTCCGATGGCGGGTTCTTGTGAATGCAGTAATGACCCTGTGGTTTTGCTAAATGGCAGGTAATTTCTTACGTGGCTGAGAGGGTATTGGCTTCTCATTAAGGACGTTGTTCCGTGGCGTTACTTCTTTAATGTGATATACGTGCATCAGAAACAACAGTGGGTACCGCCGTGAGAGTGCACGACAAGTGTTAGAACTGAGAGAATATTCAGCATGGTTCAGACGGCACAGAAACGTGTGGGGGTTGGGAGCCAACTGAATCAGCAGTCGTAGGCAACTTACAAGAGTTATCCTAGTAATTAACCAACTTGATGTACAAAATCGTTTTTTTATAATAAGGTTATTAAGTGCCTCTACATGTTTCGAGCATATAGTGCTCGAAACATGTAGAGGCTTTTAATAAACTTATTATAAAACAAGATTTTGTGCATCAAGTTGGTTAATTACTAGGATTATACTGAGATGCATGGTCAGCAAAACATCAAAATTTGACAAGTGTTAGTCATCCAGCTCGATTGGTGTTTTGTGACCATCCATTCCTCATTGTAAAAATATGAACTCCGAGTAACGTTCGTTGGAAATGGGTGGGATTTTGGAGTGTAAGGTGAGAGAACTGACGTTATGGCGGATTTGGGGATTGCTATGTTTCTCTCAATTTTACTCGGACTCTTCACGCAGAGGTTGGTGGGTATCAGCTTTAACCACAACCACTTCCTTCCACATCCATTGCCATTTGTTGTTTACTAATTACTACACAATTCTAGGCTGTTTGTGTGCCGAGATGCTGACATAATCATTCTTATGAAAACTGATTTTTTTTTTACTAATTTCCACTTTAATTCCTTAATATTGTGATGGCTAGGTTTCTCCAGCATTTCATCCCAGTTGATAATATTTACTTATTCTTTCTGTTATGTCATGTCAGTTAATTAACGTCTCGATCATTTGCAATGTTTAAGTTGCTCAGGGTTTTAACATTTTTCTAGAAAGTTTTAGCTGTCATGCATCTGGAAGGAAACTGTAATAACTACTTCTGTAAAGGAAAATAATAGTCGTCTAAGTTATTTCTGTGTCAACGTTATCCTTAGGAACTGCGTACAAAATTATATGCAATAATCTTTTGGTAAGTTCCAAATCCTTATATGAAGTAAAGGTCTTTTTTTAACGTGTAGCTTCCCTGCCCTTCTTTTTATGCATAAAATTGTAATTTCCAACTCCATTGTCGTTTAATATTGGAAGCCTTGAAGAGACAACTACAATATTCATTTTACCTCGATCCATCCAACTATGCTATAAGCCCTGAGTGGGAAGTGTTATTCAAATGCATGCATCATAATGCTGCTCGTTTTCCTGCAAATTAAACTCGTAGCCTTAAAAAATGTAGTCATATGACAGCACTACTCTAAATAATAGTTTAATTTTAAAATTGAGACCCAGTTGCTTATAAGTCACTGAACATGTAGCAATATAGTTACGTCTCTTTGCTCTGTGGAGTGTAATTTTGTTCCCCTTTCATGTGCTATTATGACTAGAAGTTGTGCCCTGCTTTAACAATAGGATGGGCCTACCCTATTTCGTTACACAGGTGTGGTGCACCCTGCAGACTATAAAGTTGGAATTTAATTTACTTTGATACGGACTCTACACGACCCAATATTTGGAATGCGAAAGGTACAGTGCTTCTCGCATAACAGGGAATTTTTATTGATTCAGTGCATGAATCTCTTGAACCTGTCTCTATGTTTGTTACATCCTTGACAGAATTTCTTGGTGTGCGAACATGTGACGCTAAGTAGCCGAGTGCGGTTGGTTGCTTGGTGTGTGAACATGTGGCGCTAAATAGCCGAACGGGGTTGCTTGGTGTGCGAATAGGTGGTGCCAAAATCCGAACAGGGTTGCTTGGTGTGCGAATAGGTGGTGCCAAAATCCGAACAGGGTTGCTTGGTGTGCGAATAGGTGGTGCCAAAATCCGAACAGGGTTGCTTGGTGCCAAGCCAAGCCAAGCCAAAGTGTTAACTGGGGGCCGGAGACTTGCGCTTCGCGCAGGTCGACGTCCCCCTGTCTGTTAGCCATTCCTGCGTTTGACCGCATTGCTAGGCTCAGTAACAGACACCTAAACTCTAACAGGGGAATATGCTTGCGCTAACGATTTTGAAGTCAGGCTGAGGGCCTTGACTGATTATGCCAAAGACTAGGGCCTAGGTTGCCCTGGGCTAAGTATGTGAGGGATAAGCTTTGGTTGGTTGACTCTCCGGGTTCCGAGCCCAGACTGGCTGTGTCACATTCTGGAGTTATGCGACGTTTGTCAGCGCTTTGTGGTTGCTTGGTGTGTGAACGTTTGGCGCTAAATAGCCGAACGGGGTTGCTTGGTGTGTGAAATGTGGCGCCAATTATCCGAACAGGGTTGCTTGGTTTGCGATAATGTGTCACTAAATATAAAAATTTGTACTCAAATCTGCGCCATAGTTTTGAGCATGGACAGCTTGTTAGTAGCTCATCTGGCTGGATGACCGAGCCTCGAATATTGGCTTGGACGGGATTCCTGTCTCTTCCTGTTCGTCCAAACCCCTCCTTTTCTCCAGTGGGTGCAGTATATTTTTCTCAGATGTAAGGCGCGCGAAACTCAAAGCTCGTCTGTTGTGTCTATATAGTGCCAAAACTAAAATCTGATTTATAGTTTATCTCCAGTTCCCTTATGCGGCTTAATTGCCCAGTGGCAATATATAGAAAACCCTCATATGCTGTAGGATCTTAATTAATGATGTACATACATTACGTATCTACGGCACGTAAAATTTCCGTTGTGTTTTCAATTTTTTTATTAGTAACTAAAGAATTTACTTTCATCAGATATTAGGTGAGGTATTAACGTTTGGTTTGTTTGTTTCTTGGCTGCTCGCTTGGCTATTTACGTAAGATTGCGTGGGATGGTAAAGCGGCTGTTACTGCCCCGCCAGTGTCGAAGGCTCTGTCGTCACTACAGTGGTAGGCCCTTCATGTATTTCCCGCAAGACAGTGAAATGTGTTCCCCTGATGTATTTTGTATGCGTGTTTTGTTTATTCATTTACTTCGTTTGTTGTTGCATTAACTGGTTTTGCAAGAGAGGATGTATTTATTCCTAGAATTCCGTTCATTCCGTTAGATATACAGGGTGAGCATAAAGTGTTTTCCTGATTACAAACATTTATTACAAGAAATATACTGTACGTGGAATACAAACTTTTTTTTTCAAAATGTAACTCCAGAAGTTTTTTTTTACAACACATTAGTACACTTCAACATGTGTTCCTTTTATTGCACGGAGAACGTCTAATCGATAATCAGTTTCTCTCCACGTGTTCTCCAACATGTCTTCAGTTACTGTAGCAAAATCGTCTGTTATTCTTGCCTTCGAATTTTTAATATCTGGAACTGGTGTCGAAAACACTTTGTCCTTAACATACCCCAATAAAAAGAAGTCAAGTGGGGTGATATCCGGCGATCGTGGTGGTCAGGGTGTCGGACCATCTCTCCCAACCCACCTGTTTGGAAATGTTGCATCCAAAAACCGACGAACGTGTGAGCCCCAGTGTGGAAGTGCACCATCTTGTTGAGAAATTATATAACATTTTAGAAACTAACTTAAATAATGGTAAAAAATATGTTTTTATTCCACGTAGTTTTCTTGTAATAAATGTTTGTAATCAGAGAAAGACATTATGCTCACCCTGTACAATGTCACTTTAGGCGACTGGAGTTGCCACTCATCCCTGCATCTACAATGCCGAAGCACAAGGGCAACCTTTTGAAGTTTTACGAGTTGATCTCGAAAATAACTGTTGCTGCCATGGACAGTTTTATACAGCGTGTTCCCAAGGTCGAAGTACAGAGCAGTTGTACATACTTGCCCCTACATGACGTTCCCCGAATGTAAGTTTTTAGTTTTCACGGTGGTTGTTAATCCAGAAAAGACCATAATTTTATCCTACCAAAAACGATCGTTTCTTTTTTGCTCGTGAAGTAATAGCGGCCTGATAACTGCGCTCTTCTGGGTCATTACGCATCGAGTAATAACCCAGAAGAGCGCAGTTCTTATCTACTTCGCGACGGAAGCCTGAAATCACGCATAAAACCTACCTGTTAGGAACATAGTTTTATTAGCTAGTTTAAAGTTCCTATTCACGGAAATAGTGTTTCTGTATCTTGTAACATAATTCTTTAATTGACAACTTGTATTGCGGAAGAGTAATAGCTAGTTTGTGACTGGAATGTAAAGCAGTGACGCAAGCGCAAACGGTTCCGTCCCACTGTAGTAAATAGACTGTAGTCCTTTGTTTTCAAAGCATCTAAATGTTCAACGAATATTCTGAGCCGAACATGTACTCGTGCTGTCTGGGTATTAACTGATCTTGCGTAGGAAGTGGTAATATGAAATTAACGTACACAGACCTAACGTAAACTGTATGGGAAATGTATTCCAGCGTTAGGATGCTTTGTGGTGTCGGGTGTTCCGTGTGGTATCTTGTGAATTTCTGTTATTTGTAGACAAACTACCAACACATAGTAGCTGCCTTTTTGGGACATAAAACCAGAAGACAGCGATGGAGACGCGACAGACGTCGAAATGCGCGTATCCCAATCAAGATACTTAGTTACGATGCTGATTAAATTTTGGAACACACTAATAAGCATTATACAGCGTCTTGGGGCTTAAAACAGAGTAGTCTAATTGCAAACCAGATATAATTGAGTACATTTAATGTGTTTTATATTAATTTTCCTTCCGTTAGGTCCTATGACTTTGTGTATATAGTTCTTGAATATTCGCTCACTTATGACTGGGAGGCTGACGGGCATAAACGTCGTATCTGGCGTATTTGTAGATATTATCGACGATAGATCATTCTACCGGGAGTATTCTTTAAACGAAACGCATAAAATATTTTAGGATAATTGTAATTCTTGTAGCTTATTAACTGCAAAGTCATGTCATCGCATTCTGACATTATTATTATTATACGATATGTATGTCTCCTGTCACAGGCCTTTTCTTCCTGGTACTTCTCTTGAACCAGCGGTGATCCCCACCGCTCAGGCTTCAAGCTTCACACTGCAGTACTTTCCGTA
>Ga0131853_10013087_pt1 | contig 15199 bp, 10 predicted proteins | sample TergutLab28metaG_FD_92764 | JGI IMG/M metagenome (GOLD analysis project Ga0131853, IMG submission 92764) | Labiotermes labralis P1 segment gut microbial communities from Petit-Saut dam, French Guiana - Lab288 P1 (version 2) (version 2) | ecosystem: Host-associated > Arthropoda: Insects >...
CAGCCGTTAATCTCTGTTTTCTAGACCTGGAGCCGCTACTTTTTTCATTCAAGTAGCTCCTCAATTGACCTCACGAGGCTCACGAGGCTGAGTGGACCCCGTTCCAGACCCACTACTGCTCAGTAAATCTGGTAGCGCCAGGGATCGAACCCGGGACCTCTGTATCTGTAGCCAGAAACTCTGACCACTAGACCACAGAGGCGGTCTAATTGTTACAGACAGTTTTCAGAAATAGTATAGAATGAAAACCTGAGTCTAACAGGAATATACACTCTACACACAGGTTTTGATTTAAAAAAAAACCATTAGAATTATTTCGAAACAATTTCAATTTTTTGGAATGCACAGACATGTTAGTAAGAACACGCCAAACGTTAGCCCTACGAAAACGTGTAGATTAGTGATCATAACCTATTCTGTGATGTAAATCCTAATGTTGGACTTTCAGGAAAGAATAATTCAAAAGAACAGAGATAAGGTTCATAACCGTTTCTTCAAACGTAGAAGGGAGTCAGAGAAGTGCTGAAAACAATATTCATCAATACGATAAAAACAAGAACAATAACCCAATAAATACATGTCAAACAATGACTGATAATAGGATCTGAAGCCTGCCTTGTCAATATAACAAGAAGTCAAAAGATGCCAGACACGTCCGACAGTGACGGTAACCGAAACAGGCTTATGCTAATGAGTTTGCAGTAAATGTTATAACCGAATTTAATTTTGGCCCACCTGAATCCTACTTTAAATAACTCCAAGATCGAACTGTATAACGTTTCTCACAGGGGGTTCATTGCATAAAATACAGGGTGCTACACAGTACGACTGAAACACAATTTCATTTCCAATATTTTTCGACAGGGTTTTCGTTCACAGAAAGACTAATAATAACAAATAATTGTTGTGTATTACACATACAGTCGAACACAACTATATTTCACCTAGTAGTACAGTAGGTATACAACTACATGTTTCGGCCCTATATGTTGGCCATCTTCAGGTTGGGATTTAACTTACAGAGCAGCTATGCAAGATGTGTGGGGTGTTCTTTTAGGGTACTGGGGAGTTGGGTAGGGGAACGAGACTAATAAAATCAACTCGTCTCAAGCAAAGTGATACAAGAGTATGGAAGCTGAAGTCTTCTTTCCCTTCTAACGGATTTATGTCTGCAATAAATGACCTCGTAAAATCTCCTAAATTTCGTCAATCACGTACACATATATTTATCTTCTCCAGATCGTCCTACTCCAGATCTGGGAAACCCCCCCCCCACCCACCCAGCCGCCTATTCAATGGGTACCGGGGTTCTTTACTGGGGATATAGTGGCTGGGGCGTAATGTTGACCAATTACCTCCATACAGTGCCGAATTTAAGAATGGAGCAATAACTCCAGTCTCCCTACACGCCTTCATGTCGTGGACATGAACAACGTTACATATTTACTTCGGTATACATTCCTTGGTGTACTTATAGCACCTTCTAGCTCAAATGTCCTCCCTGTTTTTCCTCGGAATTCCCGCAGGCGTAGGAAACTGTCATTGCACAATTCTCCGAAACGTCACTGAAAGACGACCTTCGGGCCCAGCTTGAAATATCCTGACAAAAAAACTAAAAGGAAACAACCCGAAAAGGCGGAGACTGACAAAAAGGAAGAAAGGCAGACAGAGAGCTATTAAAAATGAGTGGAAGAACGAATAGAACTCGTGACGAGAAGTGGTGAGGTAGCGATACGAAGCAACAGTGAACAGGATGTAGGTCGCCCACTGCCGACGTCACTCGGTACGGCACAAGTAGGCCGCACACTTTCAAATACCGATAGGTATCATCAAGTGTACTTAGGCCTTATCGCGCTTAAAACATGTCAGCAAGTGTTTGTCACAGCACGGGAGATGTGTTAACGCACCTGCTACAGCTGCTCAGTCGAATGGCACAGCTCTGTGTAAGAGAGAGGAAGGTGACAGAGAACGTGAAGAACTGCCGGAGAATAAACGTGAAATTAAAATTCGTTACTTAGAATATGAAGACTGATGAAAAGAAATAACGGGAGAAAAGAAATGAGAGGTACAAGAACATGAAAAGGAACATAGAGAATCATGATAGGAGATGACAAAAAAGAGAAGGCAGTACATGAAGAGGAAGAGAAAACGTAAAGATGTAGAAAAGGAAGAATAGCCTAAGGGGAAAAAGAAGCAGAAAATTAAAAGGGAAAAGAAAATTAACAGAACAACCTAATGAGGATGCGAAGAAGTCAGAAATAGAATTAGACGATAGGATACATGTAAAGATAGAAACATTAGGTAGCTGACTGAAGTAAAGAGAGTAACATGGGTGGGGCACGCAGCACGCGTGAAAGCAATTAGAAATGCATATAAATTTTCAAGCCGAAATCCTGAAGAGGATATACCTTCCGGACGACCTAAGCGTACCGACCGGAGTCATCTGGATCAAAATGTAATCCAGTGGCGGACTTCTGCGATCTCGGTAATGTACTTTCAAGTTACATAAACAGGTGACGTCCTTCAGAATTTGAATAAGTAGATTCTTATGTGGGAGTGGTTGGATGGTTGGTTGGTTGGTTGGTTGGTTAGTCATTTAGTGTGAAAATGACGTCATAACATTTAATTTTTTACGTTATTTAAGGACATTAATTCAAACACCAGACGTTATACAGAGTCGAATGTGATGTAAAACGGAAGTACATAAGGAAGTGGAAAGCTGAGATCGTGGCCAATTTGCAGCTTCTGTTCCGTCATTAATCTGAAAAGCCGAAAAAAACAGAATCCTCAGACAGGACAGTCCATGACAGCCCGACTAATATATTAGAATCTCAAGCTGTATGATGAGCAAAAGTCAATCGAACTAGAAATTCGGCAGAGGAAGTGCGGGTGGCTGGGCCACACACTTCGCCGAGCACCAGGTGACATAGCAAAAGTAGCCTTAGAGTGGAATCCTCAGGGAACCAGATCCCGTGGCAGACCCCGAACAACATGGCGCAGAACAATCTTTGAAGAGATTAGAAACCAAGGTAAAACATGGAACGAAGTCAAAGCACTCGCCAATAATCGTGTCAGATGGCGAAACTTTGTGAGGGCCCTATGTTCCCTTGAGGAATGACGGGAAACTATATATATATATATATATATATAAGCTGTATGGTGGTCTGGGTTACGACATCCTGTTCGTATGAGCTATTTATGTGATGGTCTCTCCTGTGCGTGTCAAGGTCGGCTCCTTTTTATGTCTAGACTACCGACCCACTATTCACAGAATAATGAAGGGCGCTAAGAAGTCATGGTCCAAGGGTACGAAATTGTCAGGTTCAGGCGCCACATGATATTAGAACACAAGGTGAAGGTGTGCGACATCACAGACATCAGCAACAGCGCCGGCCTTCCTCACGTAAAACGTCCGCGCAAAACGATACGAAAACGAAGCTGTGTTCAAGTTTTCGGACAGAACTGTGGAAGACCCAAGGTAAGAAGAGACGTTTATTTTTATTCCAAAGGACTTGTAGTCGTCCTTCGGCACCATGTTAACAAAGTGGGTGTCTCTGTGTTCAACTGGGTACACAAATAACGCATTTGCCCAAAACGAACACTACCTCGAATACAAGACGAACCCCTGTCAAAGAACGTAACAATGAAAATCGGATAATTTTTCGTCAGTCATCTCACGACGTCCTGTTTCTTAACTAGTAGTATTCAGGGAAAAAGGCTCTATCCTAGATTCAGCGGCATAAAATATTACCGACCTGACCGATTTTTAAAAAACGCGGTACGAGCACAACACTGGAAGCCTCTCCATCTTGGTGGTACTCTTTTTCTGGACTCACAACTGACATGGCGACCTTGAAGACTTGGAAGCTGAGGATTTTACTAGTAACAGAAACTTTATTTGGTGATATACCTTTCATAAATACATCACCCTTAGTATCAAAGCTTATTATGCGCCAACGCATGAACTGTTCGGGAGTAGTCTACTCCCGAACAGTGCGACATACACACATCAACAAGGACACGACCAATATATGAAGCCACATCACCACTGATTTTATCATACACTGATGAACCAAAATTAACTGAATAAAGAGAGACCAACTTGATGTCACTTGCTTTATTATTTCATTATTTACTGCTCAACATGTTTCGGATGTTAATACATCCATCCTCCGTATGCAGGCCGAAGCACTAGTGCTTCAGCCTGCATACGGATACCACACCACCCCAGCCAAACCACAACGTAACACCAACACACAACGAACCAGAACAATACAACCCATGAAATAACTCATCAAATAAGTCACAAGCTCCTGAGGATGGATGTATTAACATCCGAAACATGTTGAGCAGTAAATAATGAAATAATAAAGCAAGTGGCATCAAGTTGGTCTCTCTTTATTCAACTATCAAGATGATGCACGGTCCAATAAACATAAGATTCAAAATTAACTATTTTAACAAAGTGAAACTTTAGCAAGTGCGGATAATGAGCTTCCTGAAGATGGTGTGACTGCACCGAAACATGTCGGAGCTGTTTTAATATAAATTTTAATATTGTTTTTAAGACAATCACTTGTTCATACGTTGGTGAATAATAAACTTTGATAATATGAAGATGCACGGTACAAATGTAAAAAAACATCAACCTTACCTTAGGAAACAAAAAGAAACTAACGAAACATGGCAGGACCACGAAATATTTTGATTTATTTACGATATCTGATTCATTACTAGGAACTGACACTATAGCCATATCAGCAGAGGGCTGGCATAAGATACTAATAAAAATTTACCCTACAGGATGTTTCTTCAGCATATGAAGCAAGTGCTCACTTAGTGAAGAAACTACATGATTATTTATGGTAACACAGATGTCCTTCTTCTTATTCACAAAATCCTGAACATTCAGGCTGTCCTATGTCAGTTGAATCAAGTCCACAACCTACTTCTGTGTTCGTTTTGAATATTTTCCTCCCAAACACACGTGATTTCACAGGTTCCCCGACCTGCACTTTGTAAGTATTAAGGTCATGACGAAAGGAATGAATATTCTAGTCACCGAATTATCTTGCTGTTTTAAATTGTAGTTCCTTCCTGTGTCGGCAGGCTTGCTTACAAGAACACTGGCATTTATTTTGAAGCTTATTTGCTGTGGAAAGATATTCTACACTACACAGTACAGAGTTCTTTTTCTGAATTTTTTTTTTATTTACAATGTGTCGAGCAAACGCAAAGACACTACAGACAACATTTACATGTTTGCCATGCTCTTTCAAGAAACTAAGAAATGAGTTTCATATGAAGAATTTATTTCATTGGATGTCTCTGGACTGCTTCCCCCCATATGCTTCATCGTTTGATCAATTTTTACTGGTTGCTCACGTCCAAAACACATCTCAGATTGTCTGACAAAGAACCGGTCTCTTTAAACTTTCATACTAAACTAATTTCACTACTTCTTGAAGTAGCATCACAAACATTAACACGTTGTTGCCAATATCTCTACACTTGCACTGCAATTTCACATTGAAAAAGACGCTGTTATAATGAACATCTACGCTCTGGAAAGGGGCAGGTGGCGGGCGCTTATGAATACGGTAATGAACCTTCGTGTTCCATAAAATGCGGGGAATATCCTGACTAGCTTAGAACCGGTTACCTTCTCAAGAAGTGACTCTGCTCCATGCAGTAAGTAAGTAATAAACATCTACGACGCCATCGTCACAACTGCACTCAAATTCACACAATCTTCAAGGTACACATTTTCTCTTAAAACATTGCGCGAATATTGTATTTATCAAGAACAGAACTCTATTAATAATTCTGAAGATAGAGAGATGAATGCCAGACGTGCTCATAAATAAAACAATAGGAAGGAAAACAGGAAAGTAAATTATACACAGAGTAATAAAAATAAGAAGCAAAAAATCAAATTATTTTCTGCATATTTTTAAGAATTTTGATCTTAATACCCTGGCGAATATTTTTCCTCGAGAAATTAGTTAATAAACAGTACGTCGGTCTACTTAAAACAATACTGTAAAGTCAAGAAAGTTTCAACAGAAGACATCCACCACTACTACAAAGATCTCTCGACACAGTAACTGTGGACTCACCTGAACGTTCATGGTACTGTAATAAATACCTCCGTAATCCCGAAATTTCTGTTATCGTAGGTGTGAACATGGAAGTTGTGCTCAATTTTGAGGTGTGAATAAATAAGCGCATCTTAACGTAGGAAATGAAAACCTTCTTTAGTAACAGACTTCTAAAAAGAGCCAAGCTTGTTAACGGTAATATTTGTAACATGATCTCCGTGCGATTACATTTTGGCTCTATAGAAACACATTTTCAGCTACATATGTGGAGATGGCCACGGTATATGATATGGTGTGATACGATATATATATGATGACATGAGGTGATGTGATATGTGATATGATATATATGATATAACATGCTATGATATGATATATATATTTGTTAACTACAATCAAGCCACCCGGTGGCAGTAGTACAGTACAGTTCCTCCGAAACTTCAGCCCCTACCTAGTAAATTGCCCAAAGAACAAAACGTTTGAAACATACTACAGAAAAACATCGTCAACATACTGAAAATTCTAACTGTGCCCTTTTCTATACGATATGCCTAATTGTTACAAATGTGACAAGAAATTAAATCTTTTAAGTTATACTGGTCATGCCACCGCATAGGTGGTTAGTAGCAGGCGCCTCACTGCGGTGGTCCAGGTTCGATCCCAGACCAGTCCATGAGACAGGACAAAGTGGCACTGGGACAGTTTTGCCTCCGAAAAAGCTTACTTCGTTTTCTCCTGTCAGGGTTACTCCACCAATGCTCCGTGCTCATATTTCATCCACCTAGCACCGAAACTACACGATCTTACCAACTGGCAGCAAAGTTAAATAAAACAATTCCCTCTCTAATTTCTGAGTTATAGCTGCAACATTCAGCTAAGCTGGTATCTACAAACAGTGTCTCTCTCCACCTTCGTAGTCTGGAACTGCCTGCGTCGAATCTCGGCCCGAAAACCAGCTATTAAGTTTGTTGTGTCTCTCCTCAGTACAGCCACAACAATTACAGCATATCGACTTAATGCATGTTACGGCAGTTTCTGTCCACATTTTTTCCAAATGATAAATCATCCTAACATGAGATACTACATAACTTACCCAGTTGAAGAAGTGACATTAAATAAATCGAGATTATAATCAGATTGGCGATGGGTCTGCACATCGCACAGAACCTGCAAATCAGTCAATTTATTCAGTACCCAAGATAAAGACTCTTTAGTTTGCAGTTCATTGAGTAACTCATTATTTAACACCAATAACAGCACACTGCGTGAAGTGAACAGGAACTGCGCTGATCAGTAAAGTCTCATGCTTAATCACATGGAAAGATGATTAATAATCATGGACAACCAGAATACGAACCCGAGAACAAAGCAACTGTGACATCGTACAACATGCAATGGTCTTTGTGGCTGTTTTATCTATTCAGCTACCTCGCAGCACGAGTTTGGTGTCCCTGTGGTACATTAAAGCCTGAAATGTAACGGTGACCGGCCAGTTGAAGGAACTCGACTGACGGGTATTTGTAACCGAGATGTTAAGCTTTTCGATGTAGAAGCCGAACTTTTAGATGTAGAGTCCAGCTGAAATGTGATGGCACACGGTGACGCAAGGGAGGAGAAGTGAAGGGGAAACTGGCGAATGGAGTGGGCCGCCAGAACCCTTCACACTACCTCGGAACATGGTGTATCTATCATTACTACTGCTGATGCGCAAAACTCGGCTGCCAGTAGTCGACTGAACTGACGCCCCCGCCAATTTAAATGGATTTGTCCTTTTCGCCAAAAGACGAAATCTGGTTTATGCGCGTGTGCCATCAAATTTCAACTGGCCTCTACTTCGATTTCGTCCTCAACAACAAAATGCCAATTTTCATCTGGTAGTGTGTACTTAAAGTGGCTGATCGAACGGTTCTAATCTTCTGGGATGTTACCATGTGTCGAATAGTAAATAGTTAGGGGTCGACAGGTGGAACAAATCAGAAGACTAGAATCTTAAACAACACGACTCTGAGAACCTCAAAACTCGTGCAGGCACAGAGACTCCAGGCACAAGGCTAAACATATGCAGTTCGGTAACAGAACATCAAGAAATAACTCTGATTTAGACAGCCTTGAACAAGACAGACAATATACGTACCATGTAGCACTGATGCGCGTTAGCCTAACTACTCTCGCCGTGGAAAGGCATTGAGGATTAAATAGTAGTGTGTGTGTGTGTGTGTGTGTGTGTGTGTGCGTGTATGTGCGCGCGTGTGTGCGTGTATGTGCGCGCGTGCGTGCGTGCGTGTATGTGTGTATGCGCGCGCGCGCGAAAGAGAGAGAGTGTGGTTGCAGTCATTTATCCAGCACGCAAGGCGCATGAGCCGTATTATACTGTAATTTTGCCCTGTCTGGCTGGCTCTACCACATTGTTCCACATTATCTCATACACGGCACGATTTTCGGCAAACAGGTAAGTTGTTGAAAAAAAAATGTGTGTTTTGATATTCTCTACAAATTTGTCTGAGAAATTTCTCATTCTAAGAAGAATTCAGCGAGATATGATCGTAAAATTACATGGGTATTAATCAAAAGTACTCCTTGTTCTTATCAGATTTTAATAAAACTTGAATTTTCCAGCCAGATTTTCAAAAAAATACTCAAATATCAAATTTCATGAAAATCCGTGCAGTGGTAACCGAGATGTTCTACGTGGACGGACGGACAGACAGATAAGCCGATATAACGAAGAATTTTGCTATAGCGCCTAAAAATGAAGGCTCATTTTACGCGGTTGCAAGATCCTATTGTTAGAGATCCTGTAGTTAGAGGCGTAACATCGAACTTTCTTCGGAATCAGCCAAATAATTTCGAAGGTGCAACACAGAGACAGACGGTCAGACAAGACGTCCACATAACGCACCATTATGTGCACATCACGCCATTACAAAGGAAGGAGTTTCAACATGCCCGCGAGAATTCAGCGCAACTAAATGGAATTTCTCTTGCGGAAAGACACACTAAAATAATACTATTGTTGCATCCGCTGTATTGCAACAGAATAAAAAACATCTGGAATGTTGTCTGTGACATAGAGCAGTACTGTGTTAAATCGACTGAATACACTCACAATCAAGACGATTCCCTACTGCACAGGTTACATCACCACCTTACACAAACGTCCAATTTGATATTCAGAGGACCGTGCATCGTGATATATTCTTAAAATAGAACCAACCAGGTGCATTAATTTTTCAAATTTATTTTTGGAATAGGACTCTACAAGTTTTGGACAGTTTCTCTGTCCATCAGGAGTTTAGCACTGTACACACAGCATAACCTTTATGGCCTATATCTATTGCTGTGTGTACAGTGCTAGACTGCTGATGATGGACAGAGAAACTGTCCGAAACATGTAGGATTATATTCCACAAATAAATTTGAGAAATTAGTGCATCTCGTTGGTGTTATTATAAGAATAAACGTCCAACTCTGGGCCGATATAAGAAGCCGGGACCTGCTGAATCATAAAACAGGAGAGATAAACCACCACAAGGCCACATTCGTTTATAAGGAACCAATCATGACCTCTTCTAAAATCCCATTATTTCCTTCGAGGGAATAAGGAGTCCAAAAGAACCTAACGGCCGAGTATTGAAGCCGAGACCATTACACCACGAAGCATCCATTAGCAATTCTTGTTTATGAAGAACATATTGGCGGCTTCCTTTAAGGCAGATCCTACGGTCCCAGCACTTTCGTGAGGGTGACTGAAGAAAGTCACGAAAAATCTCAAAGATAATATACAATGCTTCCGTGGAGGGACTGGAGATAACCAGGAAAGTTCTCGCGTTGGACATCCTATCATTGGACCGACCGCTCGAACTCCGAAATTTCTACACACGAAATCGAAATTCTAAGCACCATACCACGACCGAAGATTTCAACATACATTTTCCAACACTAACAGAAAGCCAGACAAACACTGCCCGCACTAAGTGATTCTAACATGTTACTGAAGAAGGTAATAACATGCAATAATACACGTTCCGGGCCAGTAGAAATCACAGCTTCTGCTGACGGGTACAATATCCGTGCCACAGCCTCCTTACCTCTTTACTGGTGGCTGTCAGATGGTACACGCGTATTACAGCTTCAGGCTCAGGGTCGACCAAATGCACATACATACGAAAAAAAAAATAACTTTCTGCTGAGGATTTTAATTGGCCAGCAATGTCTTCCTGCTGGTTAAATGAGTACCACTTGTTCACGAAGATTTAAGAATAAGACAAGGCCCTTACTACTGATCTAAGAACTTGTATAACATCGCACGACAAACCTATAACGAAAGCAGAAGAGGAAGTTGTGTCAATCTGTCCGTCTGCCAGGATACTTCCATCTCGGAAACTGGTGGACGAATTTATTTGGTTTCCGCGTCGGGGTCTACAAACAAATGTGTAGGGGGAATTTAACTTTGAGATGTGAAGTTCAGGCGTACGTTATTATCTCCTGGGATGTAACGCCATACTATATGCTAAAGAAGCATATTTTCCTGTGTGGCCTGTCTTAATCTAAATCGGAATATCGCGGATTCGATTCCCGAAGGTGTCATTGGATTTTTTCATTGACATAATCCTTCTGGCCGCACTATGGCCCTGGGGTCGAATCAGCCTCTAATAGAAATAAGTACCAGGAATATTTCCTGGGGGTTAAAGGCGGCCGGTGCGTAAGGCTGACAACCTTACCACCTTCATGTGTCGATTGTCTTGAAATCTGGGAGCCTCAACCTCCTGGAACCCTCAGGGCCTGTTCAGGCCTGTAATGGGATTGCTTTTTTATTTTTTACCTGTCTTAATCTAAATGTCTCGATAAATCTAAATGTTTTGAATTTGTATCAAACAAAAATTCTTCGTGAAAATTCTTAAAGTATGCTTAGTTTAGATTAAATTTCATATGTTGGATTCATGAGTCTATATCCTCGAGCAAGGCACCCTTCCCAGATAGGCGGCTGCGTGTACGGCAGAAATAATGTAGGCACAATGACGAAGTGAAAAAACATTCACCTGTCGTCCTCTTCTAGCTAGTCACTTTAACAACAAAGGTCTATGTTTAAAAAAAAAGTCCTGCTTTGAAAGGACACAGAGAGAGGCGGCATGAAGAAAAAAACTGAAATGAATAAAAGTGAAAGAGTTATTGACCATTTTAAAGAAGAGAGTAAAATCTTACTTAAAATGATGCCCTAGAAAGTGAATAAAAGAGAAATTAAGATTATATGTTAATAAAACACAGCACTTTTATTTCGTGAATTCTGATACGAGATATGTGGGGCAACATACTCATACAGTTTCCCAATATTTCCAAAAGAAATAAAAGTCAAATGCGACAAGCACACAATCGTGATCCGCGGTTGTGCATAAAAATTTTACCCACCCATCAAATACATACATAACACAAAAAACAGAATTGAATGCCTAATAACTAAAGGTCTCCTTCTGCCACACGGTGTAATCAAATACGAACACAACGATTAACTCAAAAATAAAAATCAAGAATAACGGTCCAAGCTACCACAAAGAAAACTAGGCAACCAATAACAAAACTTACACAACAAATCATTCTACAACGCAAATGAATTATTAATATTACATTATTTTAACGAAATTAGTACTTACTCTAAACTGTCTCATGCAAATACAGGAACAACCAATATTGTCAACAATAATGCATAATTCATGCTGCAGACAATATTCAGTATGAAGGCAATGGAGTCAATTTATAACAACAGTTCACAGGATACTGATCGTGTGAATACGCATGTATAACATATACACAGCTGCAAGAAGAGCCAACAACTCAAACTTAGACAACCTCATAGAAACATGTCTGTGATTAAACTCCTTGTTTGTATTTACTTGGCCTGATGATGGGTTTAAGAAATAGTCGGAATATGCAGCCGTAATATGTCACTGTATTTTTGGTATAAATGCTGTTGTGACAATCACTGAAAAGTTCTTGAACTCATATTTTTGTGACAAATGTGTTTGTATTTATTATTATTATCATCATCATCATCATCATTAATGGTTCATCCTTTGCATGGTCCTAAGCCGGGAAACATCTCTACTACTTTGGTTATTCATTGTTACATGTTTCCATTGTCTTTCCGACGTGTGGCATAACTGGGCGCATTCCGCAAAGCAGTCGTGCCCTCCCTTTCTTCATTTACATTTATATTTCAATCCTTCTTCGTATTCTGTCCTCCCTCTCCAAACAAAGAGACCGTACTTAAAATATTATACAGTTCTAACACACAACATTTTGGACGGCCCTAACTTAATGAAGGAAGAAGGACGTGAAATTGGCTGAGCAGAGTCGTGTGCCCGGTCTCGCACGTCAGGCTAACGGCAGTGCCGAGCCATCAAGGTAAGTTAAAATGAAAAGTGGAAATTAACATGGCGAACTGGATGCAATGTAACCGGATCGCCTGGAATCGGCGCAGAGAAACTGGTTCCTCCATTTGACAAACATTTTGTTCTCGATTTCAAGCGAGCAGGTCCTAGCTTCCGACTCGCATGCACCCCTACTAAAGTGTTCTCCACATTTAAAACTACGAGGAAAAACCTTTCATGTCGTATGTGAAGATTTCTAGACCGAGTTTTACCTCCATAATCCGGATTCCGAAAACTTTGGCTTTAACGTGAAGATCTCTAAACAAAGTAAGTCATGAAGCATTATTATTATTATTATTATTATTATTATTATCATCATCATCATCATCACCTCATTTATGCGGGGTATTTATACTTATGTTCCTGAGACAAAATATGTCCCTAGGGAATACAGTATTGCAGCTATTCTGTTGTTACAATTCATGGTGCTTATATCGTTAGTTTCAGTGTTGAATCTATTGTACCTTTATATTAGTACTTTCCGCAGTATGTGTGCAGTGTCCAATATGGCTGTTTTCTGGAGTTCCTTGACTTCATGTTTTCCTGGTATGTTCCTCACGTATTTTCTAAATGATTTTGAAATAGTCCCAGTCGCCCCTATTATTACGGGTATCACCTTTGTTTTTACATTCCACGTGCGCTGTATTTCCATTGTAAGTTCTTTATATTTTAGAATCTTCTCGGCTTCCTTTTTAATCAAAATTCTGTCTCCTGAGATTGCAACGTCAATTAACATACATGTTCCCTTTTCATTATCACGGTTTATAATGTGTCGTTTGTTGTTGGGGATAGTTCTGTCGGTTTGTACTTATTATTATTATTACTACTACTTGACAAGCGGTCCCTATAGTTCAACCAGTGTCTCCTTCGGAATGACAGCCCATACAAATATGCCTTCTGCTTTCTTCCTCCATTTCTTGACACCCACCGATTTCATATCATTTTCAGTACAGTCTAGCCATCTTAATTTTGGTCTTCCTGCTTTTGCTCTTGTGTCTGGTTTCTCCTGAAATACTTTCTGTATGGTCCTATGATCAGACATTCTTACTAAAACGCCAGCCCATTCTAGTCCTCTTACCTTTGTTGTTGTTACAATATTTGGTTTTATACACATTTCCTGTAATTTATTATTAGCTCGGATTCTCCAGGCATTAGGATCTTTAATTGGGCCGTATGTCTTTCTTAACATTCTCCGTTCCCATAATTACTTTTATTACTATTGAATAAAATTAATTTAATTGTCATCATCATTATCATCGGTATTAGGAAGCGAATGTCGACAGTCAACCGCAATGACAAAGGTGTCTATATGGAACTAGAAATGTAGACTGAACACTAAACATTGCAGTTGATGTAACATCACTAAACGATTTCCGTCTACAACAACGGCAAGTTTGGAAAGACTTTGGACAGCACTGGTCAATCACAATGTAACAGTTGGCTATATCGAGCACGTCACGGACAATGAAGACTGACAACACGACTGAATATTCCGACGTAGAAATAGAAGCCAGGGTCTCTGAACAAGCTCGTTGTTCTTCATTCAGGGCGTAACATGCGGCATTTACTGCACCCATTTCTGTTTCTACCCCAACTTCTACCGCTCAGACTTCCAATTTACAGGTTTCGGCGCGAAGTATTGTCATGGTGGGTCAGAGGTACACTCCAATTTAAATGTAATGTCACAAGCGCAGAAACCAGATTTCGTCTTTCGGCGAAACGGACGAGTCCATTTAGTCAGTTCAGTCGACTACTGGCAGCCGAGCTGTGCGCATCAGCGGTAGTAATGCTGGATACACCATGTTCCGAGGAAGTATGAAGAGTACTGGCTATCCACTCCATTCGTCAGTTTCCCCTTCATTTCCCCTCCCGTGCGTCACCGTGTGCCATCACATTTCAACTGGACTCTACATCTTCCGGCTCTATAGTCACAGAGAAAGGAAATGGCTCCGGTGTGTAAACTACACGCCACGCAGATGTAACTGCTTCAAGATAACACTTCAAGAATTGTTTACCTGTGCCGTCAGCTTCACGCTTCGGTTGCCTTATCCAGGAGGGAAAATAGCCTACGATACCAATTGGACAGAAATCCGGAATGAACTGAAAGCCAATCTCAACGTGCTAACGAAGAGAAAGGCTTCCGACTGCCAGGAATCGAAACCTGGCCATATGTGTCCTCTAAATTGGCGCGTGTGAGAATAACAACAGGACTACACTTTACAGAAAATTCTACTTAACCCCATCCCCCCCAAAATGAGAACGTATCAAGGTTCAAGAGTTTAAAACAATATGTATAGCTACACACATGTAGGCATATAGTTATGACGTCAGCAAAAACCGAAACATGCTGTCGACTCGCAAATGGAAAGCATAACAAATAAACGGAAGATCAATGTTCAAAATGCGTCTTATAGAATCTTCAAAAACAACAACTTGGAACAATCTGAATACATAAACCAAACGCGCGTTTAACATTTAAAATCAATTCCGATGTTCATGAGTATTTCATTGGTCCGTCCGAATTAATCAGGAACATTGCACTCTACTGCATCTACAAATGGCCAAAACATGTACTGACTACTCAGTTTTACGATCCTTCAAATACGCACGTCATACACGCAAGTCACCTTGCATTGAAGTCACTACATACATACATACATACATACATACATA
>Ga0131853_10013088_pt1 | contig 15199 bp, 5 predicted proteins | sample TergutLab28metaG_FD_92764 | JGI IMG/M metagenome (GOLD analysis project Ga0131853, IMG submission 92764) | Labiotermes labralis P1 segment gut microbial communities from Petit-Saut dam, French Guiana - Lab288 P1 (version 2) (version 2) | ecosystem: Host-associated > Arthropoda: Insects >...
TGCGACGGGCTGGTAACCTATCCAGGGGACACCAAGATACTCGTAAAATCCTCAAAAGAAGGAAGCTGTAACGCGAGGTAAGATATTATTATAACTGTATGTTTATTTGTCAGTTCCGTTAAATGTTCTTTAATCATCGTGAACTTAATAAGGTAATGATAAGGAACCCACAAAAAAAGTGTGGGATGTTGGATAATGGAAAAACAAGTAACTTCGAATATAACACAGTTGTCACTCGCTGAAAGTCTGGAAAAATGATTGGGCCGTCAAATGTTGGCCTCTTTCTCCTTGATTCGATCTTCCATCCTCGTAATGAAAGAGCTGCATTTGAGGAGAACTGGTGTTACTTTGGGTCCCTTTTTGTTTTTGGGTCTCCTGAAATATCATATCTTGAATTTTCATGAGGAGGAACAACCGCTTATCTTCTGGAAGTCTGTTTATAGGTTCCCAGAGACTCATCAAGAAGTTGTATGTCGTGTCCCAGTCCTCACGTCCGTTGCCCATTGACTGCATCAGATCAAGTATCTTCCTTTCATTTCTATAATCGCTTCCTCCAATGGGCGCTTTCCACTTCTAAGCTTTGTCCTTCGCTGAGCAGACGACCGAGACGTCTCCGATGGTGCTGGTGTGTGTATTGAATTGTCAGCAGAAGACCATTCAGCAACGAAATCATCGTCAATACTAGTGCAGCTGTCTTTTTCAGGCTCTGTTGACTCCCGATCAAGTTGCTTAGATTGCAATTGCATGTTGCTTTCCATTTTTCTAGCATTCGAAGTACTTTTAAAAAAAAGCAACATCTTAAACCATCTCTGCTGAGACTCCCTTTTCCTGGGAGATAAACCAGGATATCCGGATTTATTTGCATTCATTCTGTTGAGTTCTGCACAGAAGTTGTTCCTGAGTCGTTTCCATTTGTTCTTCACATTTTTGCCTGTAAAATAAAAAGTATGGGAATGCGTTTTCACTGCGTGTATAATTACAGGTTTTTGTGCGTCTTATGCAGCCCTGGCAGATTCCTTCAGACTCGGAATTTCTGCTGTCCATTACATAATCAAAGAGGTTTGTGAAGCTATGTGGAAAACCATGGCCCCTCTTCATATGCCTGTACCTACAACAGTAATGTTACTTGCGACATCAAACGAGTTCTATCTTGTGTGGAATTTTCCGAACTGTGTAGGCAGTACTGATGGAAAACATATACGGCTGAAGTGTCCATCAAATTCAGGCAGCATGTACTACAACTATAAGCATTACTACTCTATTGTGCTTCAAGGGCTTGCTGATGCCCGGTATAGATTCATTGCCGTTAATGTTGGTGCTTATGGAAAGCAATCAGGCGGTGGGATTTTTCGTCACAGTTCGCTGTATCAGCTTCTAAGCAACAATAATTTCAATATGCCTAATGTTAGGAAACTACCACTATCAGATGTGGAACTGCCGTTTGTGATACTAGGGGATGAAACATATCCGTTGCTTAGTTACCTTATGAGGCCATATCCCAGAAGACAGCTTACTGAGTCTCGAAGACTCTTTAATTACCGTCTAAGCAGGGGTAGGAGAGTAGTTGAGAGTGCTTTTGGAATACTTGCAGGTAAATGGAGAATATTAAACAAGCCTATCGAAACATCTCCTAATATGGCGGACAGGATTATAAAATGTATATGTGTTTTGCACAACACAGTCATAGATAGAGAAGGTGTAGATGAGGCATCTCTCTGGGAAGGAGGGCAAGAAGTGTAAGAGATGCATTCACTGTCTATTTCAATAGTGATATGGGTCGACTGCCTGAAAACAGTAATTGATTATAACAGTGCAGACGAATGCGTAATAGACAGTGACGAAATTATGCGTGATGGTCGTGAACTATGTCTAATAAATGATAATGCATGGTAAATTATTTTTGTATTATTCCCTCAACACATGACATGACTGAATTGCAATCAATAAATAAAAGAATAATATTTTTGCTTACAAGACGAGTCACACTCAGCAGCCACTTCTTCCCACAGTGTTAGTTTAAGGTCTCTATTTTGATTGATTTTGTAACTTTGTTCCCACAAAGCCGGTCTTAAATGCACCGCATTGATTAAAACTTCGCAATCCAATGTAGGCCTATTTGCTCTCATTGTAAAAAAAAAATGCACTTCATCCCCAGGAAGTTAGACCTATTGTGCAACAGAATCGGTCGTCGGCTGGCGAGTAAAAACAAACATCAGCCGGTGAACACGATCAGGCTCGGTCCGGTTCGGTGTGCAGTGCGAATGCTTCCATTTCATAACGTAGGTTTGTTTTCCAAGCCGAATCGGTTCGGTTCAGTTCGACTCGGCTTGCAGTGTGAATGAGGCCTTTTATACCAAAACAAAGTGAGCCCATATTTACGACAATTTAGTATGAAGTCGCCACGTACTTCATAGGTACTTCAGATCTATCGGCAAACTTTATGTAAGAGCCCATCAATCCTAGGTGCGCCACTGAGCAAAACTATTGTATGATGAGGGGTTTACTTTATCCGAAAGTGAAGTTTCAGCAGTTTACATATCTAAAAATGAGGTCGCAACAGATACGGAAGTACGAAGAATACAGGAACACTCAGAATGTGTAGAAAGTGCAAGGCACTGGGTAAATCGTCACGCTACAGCTTTCGTTTGCATCATCACGATAACTCGCTTTCACTTCCTATACAAAGCTACGTAATACTTGTCATATTGTTCTTATTTTCAAAGGATATCACATTCAACTACTTTTTATCCACGGACACATCTAATTTAGCTTACATCACATTCGGTGCTTTCCATCAACGAATATGTTTGAAACATACCTCACAATTCCTCATATTCATCGTTTCGATCACGGAATACAAGCGGCCACGGATTAACCTCAAAACAACGTCGCGGTTCGAATTAGCGCCGCCAGGGCGTACCGGTATTTCACACAACTTGTGACGTCACAGGCTCCTTCCACCCCCTTCCAAAACAGTTTAAAAAATCAGAACTACGGAAGGTCGTGCAGTTATTACAAATTTTTTTAAACAGTTGGTGTACCTGGGGAAGTCCTGTACAGAAAATCTCATTCGCTGTTTAAATTATTTATTTTAAAAGATTCCAGTGTATGCTGCAAAATTGTACATAAACTGACAATAACATCAACAACCACATGGATTTCATTTAAATAATAAACATCAAATATGTCAGTACTAAAAAGTTACAGTATTGCTCCCGCCATATCTTTTACACACAGCTGTAAAGACAAATTATATATGTTTCTTCATAAATGAAATTCACAGCTTCCATATTAACACATTTGGGTTTTAAAGTTGGAGGAGTACACTGTGCTCCTAATAAAACATACAAAATATGATCCTTGAATTCCCAACCACATAACTCAACATGTCTCAATACATTTGTGGTGCTTGTAGCAAAGAATATTATAAGTTACAAACATTTGTAATGCAACCAGCAGTCTTTGATTAGTGGAATCAAGGAAAACAAAAAACAAACTTTTTCCAAAACATGGTCTGTACAGGCACTCAAAAGTTAAATGAACTTTGCATCAATGAGGTTTCATATGAATGTTCTTTAATAAAAAAAAATCATGTCTAATAAAAAATAAAGAAGAGGAAGCATTTATAGCTGTTGACTTCACCAGATTAGTTATTTTTTTTTTTTAAGAAAATGAAAAGCTGCAAAACTGAAAGATTAAGGAAATGCTGAGTAAAAACCACTCTGGGGGAGGAACTATAGCTTAAGACACAAGATGAATGTGATGGAAATACATTCCAAAGACTTCAGCACAAAACAACAGTCATTTTAACACCTTTCAAAGCAATTCACGTGGCAATTTAAGTTTCATGGTCACTAACTTGCTGTACACATTTTCATAGAAACGTGTAACATGAGAAACAAAACCAACAAGTGCATATACAAATATGTAAATTTACTCATTACAAACATGTGGGAAGCTACACTATTTATGCTGCAATAAATGTACATATTTGTATATGCACTTGTTGGTTTTGTTTCTCATAATGAATCATCAGTGCATGGTTATGAACCATTTAAACATGTAACCATAAGTTTGTCTCACAATTTTAGAAGTATAAAGACTGCTCCTATTTAAACAAGATTACTGTCCTTGCCACAAGTAAAGCAGATCTCAACAATATGCAACATTTGCGAAGTGAGAGATGTTTCATTTTGCCTGAATTTAAAAAGTTCATTTAGTTTTGTCAAAAAAAAATTCTGCTGTTAGTATCATGAGGAGGAAGTTTTGAATGCATTTTATTTGTTTTCTGTAAAGGAATTTTGATTTATTATAAATACGTAACATCTACACCATTTCTTCAGAAGAAAAATGCATCTAAAAAAACCCACAGTCAAATTATAGCAGTTATTTTCTGTCTAGTCACATAATTAAGATATATGCCTTCAACAAAATTCTTCCACACAGAAAAAAAGCAGGTCCCACCTATCAAACTACACATAATCACATCCCAGATGACTCTAAATCCTAATGTTCACTGACGTGCAAACATCAATTCATTGCCTGTTCATCATTATTAATATGACAATATCATTATTATCTAATATAAATTAAATATTCTTAAAGCCAATGAAGGACACAATATTCAACTACTGTAAATAGCATGTTCTTCAGTCCAACAACAACATGCTGCAATAACACATCACGCTTATAACAGTGATACTCACAAATTTTGCAATCACCAGTTCTCATGGTTGTGATTATGAAGATTTCTGTCCTCTAGGATGTGACTCCTTATAGTCTGTTACAAGTGTATCAACATTTCAGAGAAACCTGGCATCACATCGCAGAAGACAACAAACTTTACCATCTTGTTCACTCTTATATTATACACGAGAGAGATGGAGCTATTGCCTGACCCTGCTGTGGTATAAAAATCAGTCACTGTACAGATATGTACAGTATTCATTAGTACTTCAATTTTACAACTGTATAAACTCATTTAAGTACACATTTTACAGTTTATGCATTATCATTATGTTCATTATTTCAATTGCAATATATCGAATCCATAATATATGTATATTATTACCTACCACTTACAACTTAAAATTATGTACATAAAATTGATGGTCTGAAGACAGCAGAAATGCCAGAACATGTCATCATTTTAACATGTTCAATGTAACCAGTATATGAGGTCTACCTTCTGGGATGCTGTGCAATGTCAATGAGTGGTTTGATACTGATGTTTTGCAATGATGTATTTGTCCTGCCTTCCAGGGTCAAGAGGTTTGAAGATGGCATCAACATGCTGTCCCAAAATGTCAGCTACACATTACACAATAACACTGCACACACATCCCAGAAGACTAAAAACCCCAAATTACACCATGGCAAAGGCCTAAAATCTTGCACAACCTTTTGATGTCAACTGTAGGCTGCCGGTGGTAATAATATACATACATTATACTCTGTTCACTGTTACAGACAGCATCAACAGGACATCCTGAAATATTAACAACCAACTACCCACTGACACTGCGCAACATCTCAGATCAAAAACCCCAAACTACACCATGACAAAGGCCTAATTTCTTTTATGCCTTTGAAATGTAAATTTAAGTTGCAGATGGTAATAATATACAAACATTGCTCTGGTCAATGTTCTAATAAATGTTACAGAACGTCAGACGCTTCCACAGACAAGAAAATGCAAATTTGTACCAGCAGAATTTACTCATGTGACCAAGAGTGTCATTTGGTAAGAACATACTTCATATATGCACGAGTTATAGCATGGAAACAGAATACATGCACAAAATTCAATATAATACACCACATTAATGAGAAATATTTTGCAAAAAAAAAATATAGAGAATGTAATATGTAAGCTGAGATGTATTTAAATTTTGCCCTCAGTAAGAAAAAAATTGTTTCTTCATTTAATTCGAGTGCCACTTGTAATCTTTTCGGCAAACAGCACGGCAAGTGAACGAAATCCACGCAGCTACATAGTGGTTATGTAATTAAATGTGTGAGGATTTTTTCTGACAGCTTTGGCATGAAATATTGCACATTTTAAGGGACATTCTGAAAGACCACTTTAACCCATCCTGCAACATCAGAAAGTGACTTCCCTCTCTATAAGTTTCATGGCAATCAGAATTTTTCTTCTTCCTGTAAGAAAGTTATGATAATCTATGCAGCCCTTAATTTTAACTAGGAATCAGTTTATAAGTTTCATCAATTTTAAATTTCTAGTATTTTCCTCTTACATTGCCTATAAAGGTTGCAACCCTGCAGGGGATGTATGAACTTTGGACAAAATCATAAATGACACAAAAAAAGTAGTTCACTTCATCCTCCATCAACTATTATAATTTTTAACACAGACAGCCACTCTGTCCAAAGATATGTACCATGTGGATGAGAGATTTTTTTATGTTCTTGCCTGTTGTCTACTCATATGTCATCTTTTAATGAGTGCCAGCCTTGTGCTTTTCAGTGGTGTATGCTTCACTGTAGAATGAACTGTATTTACCATATACACAAAATAAGAATCAAAATTAAAATATTTTCTGTAACCAAACAGCAATATTTCTATAGCTGCAAGGGCAGGCAGGCTGACATTAAAGATGATGTGAAGGAGATTCTAACAGTACTTATAAGAAGAAGATTACAAAGAACTTTTATCTTGGTAGGCTTCTTAGTGAGCACATGGATAACAGCAAAGAGTGGCTTAGTGACAATCTATGTCACAATTTTTTAACTTCACAGGAATTCACAAAACAATATTTACTCCATAAAGCAAAACATAAACGGAAAAAGTGAAAGACTGTTATTACACTGACATCATTATTCCATCAAACACCAAGAAATGAAAAATATGTCACACAGACTGCTGCTTAGCCACATGCTTCAATTTATTTAGAACACTACTAAGAGGTAGCAAATAAACACAGTACCTACATCTGCTATATTTCTTCTGAAACATGCTTTGTATATATAAGTGGCATGATCATATATTTTCCAAATTGACTTGGCTGTGACAGTCCTGCTGTTAGCATAAAATTCTTCTGACAGGTGAGGAGTCAAGCCTGCTACGTCACTTCCTACTCTGAATAAGGCTGTAGCACAAATGACTGTAAGTAATGCTGTGTTAAGAACAAGTGTGTGTTGCTCAATCTACAATTGTGGTGTACACAGAAAATGGCAGACCTATAAGAAGAGTGTGTCTGCATCAGATTTTGCTTAAACTTGTACAAAAGGTATGAACCTTTCAAAATGTTAAACATAGCTTTTGGAGAGCAGATAATGGGAGGAACACAAGTTTCTGAGTGACAAAATAAACAGTGGTGTGATCACAGTTGAAAATGCTGAACACCTGGAATGTCCATCAACAAGCACAACAGACAAACTTGAACAGAGTCAAGGACCTTGCCCTCAAAAAGAGGGATACCTCTATGCAAGGCTGCTAACATGATAGGAATATAATTTCGGTCCATTCAGAGCATTCTGAAAAACAATGTAAACACAGGTCAGAAATCCCCAAAATTCATGTCCCATCTGCTGAGTGAGGAGCAGAAAGAGAATCATGTCTACATGTGCCAGGACCTTCGAGAGTGGCTTGAAAGACAGAATTTCAAGTGATTTGCTTCTTTTGTCAAAACTCTTGTTGGCATTAAAGGGAAGGAGATTTAATAATATCACTACTTTGAAGGAGACAACACTGATTAGGTGTTGTTGTTACAGAGAAATTCAGTACAGAAACAATTTAATCATATCATGTAAGGTGCAAAGGAGTATGTGTTTGTATCCACATGTGGTTCTATTTAACTGCTACTGATTACACAGCAAGTTGTGGCATATCATTACTATTTTTAATGGCATAATTCCTCTTTAACCAGAAGATATAACAACTATTTGCATATTAATGGCAGTTGGGAAGACGGTTTTAAGAAGCACAGATGCAAGGAATGGAACAGAGACAATGAATGAGTTTATACACTAGAGATAAAAGACAAACAGAATTAAATACAACATAAAACTTGTTTTAAAAATAAATGATGATGGGACACAACAGAAGAAGAAGAATAGGAGGAAGAGGAAGAAAAGAAGAGATGGAGGAAGAGAACAGGAAGAATAAGAGGAGGAGGAGAAGGAGAAGGGAAGGGGAGGAGGAGGAGAAGAAGAAGAGAAAATGTTCAACAAGAAGATCACAATTTTGATAGCAACAACATGCTAGGAGAGACCCCCCCCCTTTTGGTGGGTTATCGAATGATGCTATCAGTGTTCAAGGCTATGCAGCACCAAAGAGGTGAACAAATGGTCGGGATTTGAAAGTTGTCATGACATAACTGAAGTCAGAACAACCTGAGGAACACCATGAGAAACCTGTCAGGACAGCCAGTGTCTTGGCTGAGATTAGATTACAAGCCTACAACAATAACACTACACTAGCCTGTTTCACTGGAAAGACATTACATAAAAGGAAGGATGTGGAAGGAAAGAGGAGCTTCAGGAAGACAGACAAATTGAGAAAAAAAGTGACGTATAGTAGGATGAAGAATTCTTGTTGCTGCAGAATGCACACATGCTACTTAAAACTGTTAACAAAAAGACTCAGTGTGCATACATAACACTGATGTAACATGTTCTGTAGTTAATATATGGAAGATACATTCAGGTCAGAATAAATTATGTGGCACACAAACATTTAACATGTCTTAGTTGACGTTCCTCACCCACTTCCATACACAGATCAAGCTCATGTGACCACACTTCCACATGTAGTAATGGTCCTGAAAGCAGTAATATGATAATACTTTTGAAAAATGTAACTTAAGTTTTTAAAGTTCTGAGAGAATATCCATGAATACATATGAACATATTACAAAGTATGTGAGATGCCAATAACCTTTAAAGCCAACCCACCACGAAACCAACTGAATCACTCACTCACTCACTCATTCCCTTACTTATTCTATATGAAGTACAATGGAATTGTGTAGCTCCGTGGGTAGCTACCAGCACTTCACAGCAACATACTGCCCTCCGTCTTCATGACAAAACAATGGAGACATACCCAACACCACACGGCATCATAACTATGAAGATCACAATTTAATTTCACAACTGTTAACATCCTCATATCTCAGTACAATCATTTTCAAATACCCAGAAATGGTTTTCATTATAAAATAAATAAAGAATATCCATATAACTTCTGAACATTATTCATGGATCAGGTATCCCTATGACAATGTTTAATCAAAAAATTCTAATTTGTCATTACAGTGAAACCCATTTTAGATTCTGCTTAAGAAGCTTTCATGCCCTAAACATTAATGTATACCAAAATTTCCCCATTATGTTTAAAATAGGCCTTGTCATTTTTATACACTTTCTGCTTAAAAGGATTAAGAAGCACACGAAATTAATAAAAAAGTCAACTTTGTGACCTTTTAATATATTTCTTGCATCAAAATCTTAAACCAACTTCCAAAGTTCCTGATCATTCAAATTTTTGCAAACAAACAATGATGAAATTACACTCTTGGTTTCTAATGGTTCATTTGGATTACCATTTCCATACAAAGTAACCCCTCAGTGGTTGGGACCCCAGTGATTCAGATTCCTGAATGGTGTGGTCGATTTCAGACCACAAATAATCGAGTCTTGTACCTGTTCAGTGATTTGTCTGTGAAGCCTGTTTTCTGACACTACTTTTAGATTTGTTAGCAAAATTGTGAAAAGCAACTATTAGTTTCGCTATGTCTGTCTGCCTGCATGGAACAACTCAGTGCCCACTAGAAGAATTTTCATGACATTTGAGTAATTTTTGAAAATATGTTGAGGAAATTCAAGTTCACTTAAAATATGATAAGAATAGTGGGTAATTTACACGTACATTTATGATAATGTAAAGCAATCCCTGTACAAGTCTGGACAGGGGGCTGAGGCTCCCAGATTTCAAGACAGTGGGCACATGAAGATTATAAGGTTGTCAGCCTACGCAACGGCTGCCTTTACCCCCCCACCCCTAAAACATTCCTGACACTTATTTCTGTTAAGAGGCTCAGTTGAACCCAGAGCCATACCCAGAAGATCATGTCAATGAAAAATTACAATGACACCACTAGGATATAAACCTGTGACCTTCCAGCTTGTATCACAGTGCCTTAACCAACTGAACTACTGCATGCCCCCTAAATTTGTGATATCTACCTCAATTCTTTTTAGAATGTGAAATGTTTTAGACAAAGCAGTACATAAAATCAAAACACATATTTTAAGTTCAATAACCTTTCAGCTGAAAATCATGCTGTTTATGAGATAATGTGGAAAAGTACTAGCCAGACAGGCCACACAGATGACAATATATGGTGCACGCACTTTGCATACTGGATAACTAAGGCTACAGACACACACACACACACTCATAATATGTTATACTTATTGCTATTCCATGGCAACAATGGTTACACCAACACCCTTGAATGTTATGTTTATACGTACATAACCTGTCTTGTTATGTTAGTATCATTAACTAGTAAGGATTCAGGTCCAGATCAATGATAATGCATTTTAACACAACCAAAAAATCTAAGAGATGCAAGGTCATGATGTGTGTGTAATCTACCCTTTTAAGACATGTTGAATTTTTCTAAGAACATCTTAAGAGGGTTTCACCATATTTTTTTGTAAAGATGCATAATGTAACACATTATTTTCAACCTCAAAATCCAACAGTTAACTACAAAAACTGTATACAATTTGTGTGTTGACTATAACAATTTAATAAAGGTAACTGAATAAAAAGTGTTAATCTTTTGGAGGTGAATGTCAACTATAGTCAATGTGCAGTGTGATGCTTACAAGACCAAAGGTCAATGAAAGTCATTGCCAAGCATGTGCCAATTATGGCACATTCTTGTACAGCTCCCAGCTGATAGATAATGCTGCAAAACACATGGCTGTGTCTGCCCAAGCAGGAAGGCAGGTTTCTTTGTTTTGAATGTCCCAGCCTCACCTCCCTAGAGCCTTATGGACTCCTGAAATAGATTTTGTAACATGTTTGCAGGATGCAGTCTCTGCTTACATGGATAGTTTACTGGGATATGTGGTTTTTATCACATGCACTGGAGTCCACTGTTGGGATTATATGAATAAATGTCTATGTAATGTAGTGTCTCCCTGCCCGGTACCAATTGTGCACTGATGTGCTGAAACACGCAAACACAAGAGGAGGGGGAAGCAAAAATCAAAGTTTATAGTAGTAGGACAGTTCCTGGGGAAACCTAGTAGTGGTTATGGGGCACTCAGGGAGAGGTTCTGGGCATGTGAAGGGCAATAAACAGCCCCACAGAAACCTCCTCCATCACTCAGGAAATTTGAGAGAACAATCACATGCTAACTTCTACAGTACAACAGTTTTGCACTTGCTATGAAAGTAGATATCTTCATGGGATCATTTTTCCTCACAGCTGCACATATGCATGCTCAGTATAATACACAGTTTAGTTTAAAACATGGTGTCTAGAAGAAGAAGAAAGAATGATGATGAAACCACAGAGGAAGTACTGGCTGCTGGTAGGGAATTGTAAAGATTATTACAAATGCAGCAAACACATGAAGTAGAATAACAGCAACAGCAACAAAATACAAAAACAAACTGGAGAACATGCAGAATACAAAGTACCACACGCTGAAGCCGCTGGTCGTGGGATCAAAGTTTCTGCAGCTTAATAGACTTGTAAATACATTGACCAAAACTGTAAACAGTAACTTAACATGTAAAGAATGTCTAGTTACAAAAACATAATTCAAGGACACAAGGATAGACAGCAGCAGTTAACATTGTTTAATATAAATATTTACAATACATTTCGGATAATGCATGCAATTCACAGGCTTGACTGTATCAAAAAATATGTGAATAATCTTTTCCAACTTAATAGATAAATGGACATTGCTAAATTTTATTTCACTAAATATGAGGGAAAATTCTTAAGAGATATGCACTTTTTACAGTGGTGTGCAAGTAAAAATTAAAGGGTCTAATTCAAATTCTGGACTTATGCATATTACTTAGGGCATTTAATTCCAGCATCAGTGGGAATCATCTGACAGAACTAACATGTGTATTGCAACAAATACAATGTCCACTGAGTATCATCATAATTTGACAGTAAGCAGAGATTTCATAACATAAGAGTTCTGCTTGCAGAATACAAAAAGACTGAAACATAATCCCAGCAATGTCAAGCACTTGATGCAGTATGTATTTATTTTATGATCCTTATTTTACATACTTGTCATTCTATTAAATTAGGTCAGAAGCAACTGAGAACCACCAATTTAAAGGACACATTCCTTAACAGTAACTAAGTAATCTATGGAGATAGTCAAGAAACTCCCTGAATTTTATAGAACCTGAAGCATCACTATTGTTTGCTGCTCCTATCCACCTAATGAAGAAACAGCTATCATCAATGTCACCTGGGATGTGACACAGTAGTTTAATAGCCAAATACCATTTTCAGGAGGCAATACTCTGCAAGGCAAGCCATATGTCCCTCTGCTGGTTGCACTATGCTGGCAACACCTTCCTGATCTGACCCCATGGACAGAAGCTGTAGTCTTCCTCAGCCAAATTTATAGTATCTGCCTTAATCATAATTCATCATGAAGACAATGAGAGATAGCCGCTTCCACTTTCTCCGCATTGAAATATACAGGAGACTTGATATCTAGGTCATATAAAAGGTACATATCTACCAAAATGTATTATCTCATACCCCAAAAGACTACAATCTTATCCATCTGGAGCCAGAATTAAGTTCCCAAATGTAATATGTGTAAGACTGGAATTTAATGTGTTCCATATCTGTGCATTAAAGGAATATTTAAACCCATGTAAAAAAACCGATGCACATGTATAAAATATGTTTTATCACATACTATTAATTGTCAACATGCAACACGTTTCAGTCACTTTTGCGATCATCATCATGGTACCTTTACAAGAGTACTGAGGATGCAATAAACAGCCACAGTGTATTAAGTGGAACCACTCAACATCATAACAGATGTCTCAAACTCTCCATACAGTCACAAAATGTCAACTTATATATGACTAAAAACAGATAAAATTTAGTTGTTAAAACCAAATAAAACTGGGTGTATTGTTGCATGTAGTTAATACACACCATGTAATAAAAATAAAAACAACATACTTATAAACACAGGCCTATCAGCAGCATATATAAACAAGTGCATGTTCAATCAGTTGTCGATATAGTTACACACATTCTTACTCCGTGGAGGTGTGTATCACAAGGGGGATCGTTTGAGACTGGGGTGTAGTTTTGGTAAAGAGGAGGAAGCACAGTGTTTGGGATGTTTCTAGGTGCACGTGTGGCATCTGTAGATCATAAATCAATTTAAAATGTTGATTCCTCTCTTTCAGTACTTGTCCTTTATCATCATATTATTATGCTGGAGTAAGTGAATGAAGTAATTTTCTAACACATTCATACATCTTCCTTTTTGTGCCAACTGCAACAGTGTCACAGTGTCATGCTGGTAATTAATAATATGTGATAAAACATATTTTATATATGTGCATTTGTTGATTTGATTACATAAATTGGAATTTTTAATTCTGCAATTTAATTTTTTCATGCACACACATAAAGGGGGGGGGGGGATCTCTTAATTTTCCTTCAAATTCCATTAAATAAAACCTAGCAGCCTATTTATGAATTAATTAACCTGGAAAAAACTGCTCACACATTTTTATAACAAAACTAGGTTCATGAATTGCAGACATTATCCAAAATATACAGCTAATATTTATATTACTCAGATGACTTTTTGATAATAAATAAAACAACAGTAAACAGAGTCTATATACAACTTTAATTAATCATCAGTTTAAACATTTATCAGCAACATGTTTTGGATTTTATATATATATATATATATATACTAGTAATGTATGTAATTTCTTTGCATATATAGGTAAAAGTAATCAATTTCTGTCTAGGAGTTTCTAGGTTTGAGTTAGTCATATATTCCTTCTTCGGTTTTGGAGTTGTTGGTGGTCGAATTGGATAAGAAACAAACAACTTCTACATATATATTAAAGAAATCATATATTACGCAAGGTTATATTATGAATTATACATAAAACATAATATTTAAATATACAACAAAAAAACCAACCAGTGCATACACCTACATGCCAAAAAACATAAGTACCACAATAATATATACAGTACCCAATTACAGTAATACACTTTCCACTTCCTTATAAATATGACAAATACTATGTTGTTACAGATTACATCATAATAGATTCTGCAGTCAGACATACTTGTGCTGCCCTTTAATCTCACAGTCTGCTAGTAAAACACCTCCACAAGACTTACAACATACTATTAATAGTACTTAATAAGTTTTTAAAGTTCAGTGTGTTAACAGATTTTATCACAGCTTCAAAACCTTATTTTAATATAATACTGCTTGTAATTTTATGTAAAACTAGATCTCGTTCAATGCTTATGGAATTGTAATGTATATGTTCATTCCTTGATATGTCTTCAGCTGAAACATGTTGCTGAAAAATAATTAAACTGATGATTAATTAAAGTTATGTATAGACTCTGTTTACGATTGTTTTATTTATTAGTGTATTACAATACAATGGGAATGCCGTGCCTAAGAATAAAAATAACTTTTGGTGCTGCTAAAGACCCTTGGTCACTTATTATATAACTGTACACTATTTAAATGATATGTTACTGTTTACAACTTATGTCACCGTATTTACAAGTTTATCATGGCATGATATTCACTGTAACATGGTACCACACACAGCCTGACTTCACACTTATTGTACCTGTGATCATGGTCTATCACACTCCACAGCCACAGGGCACTTGGCACCCGATTTTGTTTCTTTGGCTGGTCAATAACAGGCCTGTCAGAAGTCGATTGTTCTTACACTTGTTCCTGCTGGGTTAGACCTTCCTGCCACAGAGGAGACAGGGCAATTCGAGAAGTTTTCAGCCTTTTCTATCAAGTTATGTATAGACTCTTGTCAGAAATCTCGGTGAGAACACTGAGACCAACATGCAGATAACAGAATCCAGCCATTAATTACTGTAAGGTCCCAAGCACACACACACAAACACACACACACACACACACA
>Ga0131853_10013089_pt1 | contig 15197 bp, 9 predicted proteins | sample TergutLab28metaG_FD_92764 | JGI IMG/M metagenome (GOLD analysis project Ga0131853, IMG submission 92764) | Labiotermes labralis P1 segment gut microbial communities from Petit-Saut dam, French Guiana - Lab288 P1 (version 2) (version 2) | ecosystem: Host-associated > Arthropoda: Insects >...
AACACAGGCACATTAAAATTCCTCCTACATGTTTCGATCCCCATACGGGATCATCCTCAGGGAGTATGCACTATATCGTGAGTGAAGTTACTAAAACAAGTTATTTTTATAGGTTATCTGGTAGCATGCCTGTGTTCACTCACGATATAGTGCATACTCCCTGAGGATGATCCCGTATGGGGATCGAAACATGTAGGAGGAATTTTAATGTGAAACTCAAAATGTGATTTTAATGTTTCAAGTGTATTGTGTAAATTGTTGGTTTTAAGCAAGAATTGATATTGTATTGCACAGCAATTAAATGAAAGTAGGCCCAATGTATTTATGGACTGAGAGAAAATTTATCTAAACGTCCGTTTTGTTTCATTTACTGCTGCCACGTCTTTGATGGTCCCGAACGAGTTGCACAAGAATTACATACTCTATAAATATTGCACTGAACATTTGTCCTCCTAGTAAAGGTAGTTTTGTTCGCGTTACTTTCAAGAAATTAGCAAACCAACCTTCTATGAATTCTAAATACAAACGCAGAAAAGTTCAACTATGAGAAGAGTTCATACTACCAAAGTAGCTGATGTCTTATGCGAACAATAATTATGTAGTTTATTTAACTATTCTAGACAGATCATTAATAAATATATTTAAAAAGGACCCAGGAAATAACCTTGTCGGACATCAGAAATAAATGCGAATGTTGAAGGAAGAACGCCCTAAAATTCATCCGAAGAATACAGGGTGATCATGCAAATGAGGCGTAACAATTAGATAACTCAAAAAAAAGTTAATGAAGTCAGAATGTGAGATAATGTCGAAAGCACTCTTAATTAAAAAAAATAAATAGCGTAAACATGACGTTGGGAACTGACTTACAGAGAAATAAATTCAAGATTAGTTCTTTCTCATAGAATTCAGTTTTATGAAATTGTATCGAGTAGAATTCAATTTAGATTTAACGTAATGTTGTACTATATCACGCATGGCAGATTGAAGAAACCTTAAACAACTCAATTAAAAAAGATATCGGTTTGTAATTACTGATGGTAAGGAGGTTACCCCTTTTTTGTTCAAAATAGACATAACTGCCGCTTCCTTCTATTGCTTCGGAAATATTTAACGTAAAAGGCTGAGATCGAAAATGTGTTTAAGAAAGAGTGTTAGTAACATTGTACAGCTCTTTATGAGAAAGCCAACAACGCTGTTAAGCCGTTTGATAGCTTCCAAACAAGAAGCTCCAGAATACAGTAACTGCAGAAAATAAACAGACAATGATCCGGAGTAAACCCCACCGAAAAGAATTATTATAAATAGATGGAAAATATTTTACAACGCCTTTTGCTACTCCCAAGTTCGGACAAATAAATGTCATTCATATGAAGCTGGGCAGGATAGGAATCATCTTTCCTAAAACGACGAAAAAATTATAATATTCCCATAAAGTTATAATCGAATATAAATCTAAAATTCAACACAAATATACTATACAGATCTAATCTGACAAATTACTAAATACTCCATTTTTGTACAGTTAGTATCGGGAGTAATAAACGAGGAAGATCGAGAGTTCAGTACTGACACGATACTAAATCTGGAATCATATAACAATGAAATTATCATCTGTATTACAGAGCAACAACTTAATAAGTAGAAGGATGAACACAAGGACAAACATTCATGTAGCAGGATATCTAAGGATTAACTGCGTTTATTCTCGACCCCAAAAATATTAAAATGAGACACGCCAGTTCTATTATTTCAGCCTCCCTGGGAGCTGACAAAGACGGCGTTGTTTTGGTTATGGCATACACTATAGACACGTGGCAGGTCTATACCTAAACCGAAAGCTAGCGGTTGGAATTACCAGCAGTTCTATACACATAAACGAGAAATACTTTCCGATGTTTAAGATCAGAGTACGTTCCAACCGTTAAAACTGTATTTTCTCCAAATAATAATATATAAATTTCAGATGTTCCCTTACAGAAAAGGGACGGTTTCTCCATTATAAACAACAATAAGATTATACTATTTAGGGAAAACAATGGTTTGTTTTACCATTATTGTGACCATTCTACAAAACACAAACACACTCTGTAAGGAAATGCATTAGTTTATAGCAGATACTTGGCTCTAAGAAGGTAAAAATTTCACCCACATATCTGTGTTGTAACGTTTTGAGGAATAAGGATGTTCGGTTGCCAACACACTTGCCGCTTCTTGGTATTGCAACGGAACCCTCAGCCTTGTGTTGTACTTGGATATGTACCATATTGTATACTGAATCGTTTGTTATTTCTTCTTCAATGGTAAAGAACTCCAGAGGAAGAAGATAATAAATAAATATTATTTCGTTCCTCATAAAGCATTCAAAGGATCCAGAAGCTCTGAAGAACCTTCATTCCTTTTTCTACAAGTATAGGTCTCTAACAAGCAGCTGCTAAGCGTCAGTACACAAATCTTTATTTAATGAGGAGGTCAAAACATTCTAAATACAAAATACACGTGGTATCTTCCACACTCTTCTCAGTGACAGCTACCTTTAGAGAGGGAAAGAGTGGGGAAAGAGCCCAACATATGAAAGCAGTTGAATTCTTTTCTGAAGTAATAACTTTATAAGGAAACATGGCAATATCGTAAGGCATAAAGAAGAAATCGGATATATTCGTATTATATTTTATTTATGGATGTTATGACAGATGACTTCTAATCGTTTTTATATATTATTACAGCTAAGAATTAGGAACGTCACTTATGAGCGAAATCAACCAATTCTCTATAAATAAATATTCGTACTACGATAATACTCCTACCAAAATCGCACAGTGTATATGAAGTTGACACAAAGAAATCAGACTCCCAAAATCACAATACATTTTCCAAAAACACATTTTAATTGTACATTTCCATCTCTTCTTCAGTCTTCCAGGTGGCTGTTTTCTAAGGGGGTTAAACAATTAAAATGATTCCTAAACTCCTTTCCTAACCAACCTTAGCGACATTTCCAGCGCATCGTAACCTCCAGCGTTTCAATAACCTAGACACACCAGATGACATATATAAATCAAAATACTCCTCGTTATACAATATTATAAATTAATCAGTAACGTATTTGTTCTTAGATGCGACTACTTTTGCGAGCGTTGTGTTTATTCACCCTTGCAACTGAGGGCTTCAAAACGAGTATACAATCACATTTTATACCAACATATAACGGGGCAAATTCTTTTACCTATGTGTGCATTATATGTACTGAAACGAAGAGACGATAAGAGCTATGAACAGCATCATTTATCTTCTTTTCCTTTACAAAAAAAAAGCCAACTTTATGGAGGTCATCACCTCAAATGCTAACCAATCAGACTGTCACTAAACTTCCAACAAAGCTTATTTCACTGGAGACAAGTTCAAAGTCATACATTTTTTTCATTTTCTCGGAATCAGTAATAAGCACTTGATAAGTCAATCATACGAATAGACATTGACGCAATATGTTTGACTCAGGCTCAAATTCTGAAATTTCATACAGCCTTACAGCACATCAGTTAGCGAAGATTCGGTAGTGTTAAACGATGCAGGAAAGCGTGAATGACTCTACTCTGTGATCCAGAGTCCTGTAGAGGAGTGGAACTTCATGATTGTGTGATTTTACAAGCATAATTCATATAATCCACCGCGTACGAGATTATTCATGCCATAAACGCTCTAATTTTTTAAAAAGGCAAAAACTGATAAAATTAAAATTATGTGAGATGAAAGAAATTCCAAGACACTTGCAGATATTTGTATTACAAATTCACCATAAAAATGACATCCAAGTTGTTAGCCTTCATTTATGTAAAAATATGGACTCCATAAAACGACACCACGATCCTGTAAGCGTACTTGTATCTCTAAATCCATAAAAGTACATTTCATGAATCAAACACGTCAAAATAAATTTTACTGTGAACATCAAAACAAGAAAATAACTACAGACTCACCAAAACTAAAGCATTCAAGGATGTAATGTATCAAAATTTATTATCAGTCTTGTGTTCTAAATGAGAGTAGTGAAGGTTCCTACGCATAATTTTCCACATTCTTCAAATAAGGGTAATAGGAAAACTGCGTTGCTAATTGAATTAAAAGTAACACAATTTAACTCTATATATTAGGCTTCTCTGCTATTCGAAATAACACTGTTTGTGTGAAAACAAGACCCATCGCCTCTCCGTCTTTCTGTCACCTAGTATTAGCAACCAAACGATTTGTCAGTGCTTATGAAATGCGACATAGCCGCTCTTACAAACAGTTGTCCGGCGAAAACACCTTTCGTGAAAATCGGGTCAACGACGTCGTGGAAACAACCACATTGGCTGACCGAGAATAAGAGGACGGCGGGGAGAATTTATTGAATACCGCGTCTAATTGTGGGCTTTTGTATTTAAGACGTCGAATATTTATGTTATGCTATTATAAATTTTGATGTTTTGCTGACCGTGTATCTCAGTATAATCTTAGTAATTAACCAACTTAATGCACGAAATCTTGTTTTATAATAAGTTCATTATATACCTCTGCGCGAAACATGTAGGGGCATATAATAAACTTATTATAAAACAAGATTTTGTACATTACGTTGGTTAATTACTAAGATTTATTACAAATGTGACTTTAATTACATCACATTCAGCACAGGGGAAAGCGATGCATTCCCTGAATTAGTACAGAAAGTATGGGTTATTTTTGCAAATTAAATAGTATGAAAGCTGAAGAGGCTTCTGTCCCAGCGGTAAATTCCAATTAGCCATCTGTACCAAAAATAACATAAATCCCTTGGTCCATTTCACGTGTTCCCTATAGCATTTGTAATAGGGCACCATTCCACTGTGGTCTGCCCTATCCACCCCTAACATAAATTTATTATAGCCAATTATTTTTGGCTTCATTTTTCACCCTTTCGTTTTTCTTTTTGCGTGCCCACAAACCTTGCTGTCAATAAGGTTGAAATAAGGTTTACATCTCGCTTATTTCTTTATACTTGTAGCAGAACGTGGCCTTTACATAAGTAAGCGGACAATCATTTTTCAAACATTTTCTTCCTTCCTTCATTTCAAGTTGCGCTAAAGCCATACTACTCAAGAGGTAAATATTAGGTTTGGACCAATTTCCTGGTCCCATTCACTGTCCTGATGCAACGCCCTTCATATTTATTCTTGTACCTGGGTAATACCGATAGTAATAAAACTGTAAAACCGGAGCAAATAAAGTATTATCCTTGCGGACAGTAACCTCACTACAAATATGCGAATTGAATTCTTCTGAAATCTCAATCTATAGGTCTGTCCGTTGTCTTCGACATACTGTTCTTCCAAAAAGGTGTAAAAAATAATTGAGAACAATTATTTTCTAGCACCACGTGTTCTTCAAAATGTAATTATTGTTAATGGAATAAAGAAATTTATACAGACTATAATGAATTGCGTTTCTAAACAACGCATTTATTTCGTAACAGTATGGAAAGCTAGTTTCATCTCCAACTTCAGAAGAGTCCGCCATTTATTTCTAAACTCGGCCAGATGAATCCAATTAGCACCCAAAACAGCAATATTAATCTTAATATTTCATTTCCACATATGCGTAGAATACCGAAGGCATTGCTTCCACAGTTACCAAAAAATTTGTTTTCCTTTTTCAGGAAATTATAAAACGAACCAAAATTTGGTGGCGGGAAGCAAATTGATTGGTTGCTTTGACGACGGATTTATTCAGTTTTCCCATATTATTCTGTACACAAGACAGAAGCGTTTGAAATTAGCCTAATACGCTGATGTAATATCTACGTGCCGAGATGATCCTAACAATAGTACATGTGAGTGAATGGCAATTTGATTAACAGGATAATGCTAATAGCTGCTTGTGTTAGATGATGAACTACTTTACCAATACGGTTAGTTATACGTGGATTTTAACACTGAGGTTTACCGAGTGTGGCGGTATGACATTTAGGCCTTACTCTGTTTCAGTACGCATAGGAACATAAATGTCCTGGTCACAAGCAAAATCATTAGTCAGGTACCCTACGCAACAGCGGAAACAGCTGTAAATATTTCAAACAACGACGACATACGCGTACGTAACTTGCTAAAAGCTAGAATTGTAAATGCAGAATTATCAGTGCACGGTGATGAGAAGTCAGCAAAATTACAGTTCTGCATTGCCAACTTTAAGAGAACGTCATAGAGCTTTAAGTTGAGCGGACATGGAATTAGGCCGAAAGTATGCGTTTGCACAAAAATGCAGCTCCGCGAAGAATGTAATGAATGTAAATATGTAGTTGTGTGTGTTTCCCCTCCAGTACTAAAGACCTACACTTTTTAAATTAAATGGAACAGGGATCCGTTACTAATCAGAAACGAAATGTCCTCCTCTAAATAAAATATACAATATTTGCTTCCGTACACAAGTTTTATATTTGTTCCGTCGTCAGCGCTACGGTCACTGGAAATTTTACATGTAGGTCGCACTGTCTCTCGTTCTACTTCGTTACCTAGCAACTACAGCCACAATTTTGAATGAGCAGCAGAATGGGGCTTTTGGGTCTCGTGAATTCATATTTGCGTGCATAAAAACTTTCCACATCCATGTACATATAGAAGAAGATATTTCCTCCTTGTTGATATTTTCCATTGTGATGATGGACTAATTTACTTGTTCAGTTATTCATTTATGTAAACTAGTATGTTATTTTTATGAAATACGTCACATACACACAACCGTAGCATAAACTAAAATTCCAATTACATCTAAATTCAAACGTAATTTTAATGTATAAATTAGCATAATAATTTGCACTGAAAAAAGAAGGTACTAAGACTAGTGTAAGCAATAACATTAATTATTGCGAAGGACAAACCAGATGCATTATTATTAATGAATTAATCACTTTCATGTAGTAAAATCCTTCTTAGTAAGTTGAAATTCGCTTGTGTAATCAAGAAAATTGTGAACTTTTATAAAACCAGACCATTTGTTAACTCGCGCACTTCGGTTCTCTTAATATAGCTATTTCTAAATGGTGTTAAAATTTTTACCACGTTACATGTAATAAGTATATTTTAGGTTTACTTAAAAGCTAACAAGAAGTAAATCAAGTGCAGTTATTACAAAATATTCAAACCAATAATTTAAATTTTTCTTTGTAATCCTAGAAGTCATCTTCAACTGTTCAGTTGTGTTACATTAAACTCTATGAAGCAAGAACTATCTGAAAAATGTAAACATTTCGAGGTATGGAAGTTCATGGAATAAAAAAAACCATGCACCAAACTAGCTTACCTACACTGTAGTAATGTACTGAGAAATTCAGTCATCAAAAGAGAATAAACAAAGTCACTTCCTTTCACATCTAACCCTCACAATCCATTTTGCTACTGATGAATTTTAATGTTAGGCTCCTATATCTTTCTAAACTGCCCGCGCCGGCAATTATGACAATAACATTCAAGTCAAAATTGTAAAATTGTATGAAAAACGAAAACATTAATTGCAGATAATATGTGAAGGCAGTGGTGAAATAAAAGAGAAAACGAAGAACCCATTCGAGTGTTCATATCGATTATAAACTTAAACTCTTTCAATATAAATAGAGATAAAGAAAATTTTGAAAATTAACAAAAAGTCAAAAGACATTACTGAAACACAGTCTTAAAAATTATCTTGATCAGGATGATGTATAAAATCGAAACATGTAGGAGTGTTTTAAGAAAGACACTGCCAATATATATAACATTTGTTGGGGAAATATAATAAAATTTTACAATATGCGCGGTACACACACAAAGATCATGGATGCCCAAAAAGCAAAAAGTCTACTAGCTACCCTGAGGATGATGTATAAGTATCGAAAAGTGTAACAGTGCTTTAAGAAACATGTCGTTAACATACATTGTGCATTTGGTGGATAAAGATAATAAAATTCTTAAAAATAAGTTTCAAGTGCCGTTGCAAAAAAAAAGCAAAAGCTTTCCTATGTGAAAGGAAGCATATTTTATGATTTTTCTAGGAACAACTTTATGTTTCACATCATCCAAAATATTTCTGGCGGTTAAACAAGCAGTCTCTAAATATGACCGTACAGCAACATAGGGTGAGCAGAAGAAGAGAAGAAAAAACGAGAAGAAAATAAAGTACACTAACTCTGGAATCTTTGTGCATAACTCCCTCCAGTTATAAGAAGCAACACTGGCTGTTACCAAGGACAAATTCTCGTATATTAACAAGAACAGCGGGACTGAATGCGAAGAATGCTGAGTTAAATAAAATACATTTCAAATTTGGGCGAAGCAATAACATGACAAAATATTTGTGAAACGTCATGCTTATGTCGTCCACTGATGACCTAATTTCTTCAATTAATCCGGATGTCAGGTAACAGAAGTCTACATAATTAAAGTAGCCTGAAACGTAAATTTGTATGAAAATTTCAAACCGGAACGCATATTTTGCAAGACGTCAACGCTATTTTGACAACCCTAATGGACAAAACAGGTACATACGAATGTTGGTAGAGATGAAAAGTAAGGGTTGTGTATCAAGTGAGACTATAAACTGTTAGTGACTAACAGTTTACTGTCAGTTAGTACGCTATTACTTAAATATGTGCAAGAGTAGTGTGTAAATTTGTTCGTCTTGTACGCATGTGTGTGTGTGTGTGTGTGTGTGTGTGCATATATATATATATATATAGAGAGAGAGAGAGAGGGGGGGGGAAGAGAACCTGCATGTGCTTTCCATAATTTTTGTGGGAATTCCACTCGATTTAGTCAAAAACAGCTCAGTTCAAACGTAGCATGGAAGAAAATGCGAAAATCTGTTGTGCTCTTTAATTAAATGCTTTAGCCAAATGTATATTCCCACACCCTCGCTGCAATACAGATATCACAATAACAAGTAACTAACAGAATCTTAAAAGTTTGGCACGAAGGAAATCCCACTGATCTACGGAAAGTTCTGATATCAAATCTGTAACCACTTGAGCTAAGTAATCAATCCAGCTCTTTTTCTAACAGACATGTATGCAAGCTCCTGTGCCTACACCAGTTATATTGTACAGATGTCGAACTTGCCGTTTTAAACTAATGAAACAACATGCATTACAAATTCTTCATGACGGACAGATGAGGAAAAGAGAATACAACTATAAAATGAACAGATTAATAATTGTCACTTTTCACCACATATTAATACAGTGAAACAAGGATAACACGACTTTGACGTTCAAGTGACCGTGCATCATGATAAATTCTTATAATAAAACCAACTATATGCACTAATTTCTCAAATTTATTTTTGGAATAAAACTCTACATGTTTCGGACTGTTCCTCTGTCCATCAACAGGAGTTTTTCACTGTACACACAGCAATGGTATATGTCATACAGGTTTTGCATCTAGTTGGCTGTTTATATTATTGTATCAATGATGCACGGTCACACAAATATCAAACGTATCCTTCTTTGTTTATAAGATTAACCGTTACCCTGCTAACGTGGAGAATATGGTGAACTCCTAATAATGCCAGCATATGGCAAATGGGATTTAACTCGGCGTTTAAAATGTTAAATACGCAGATAAGATTATTCAATTGACGGCAGTAAATTTCTGCCAGTCTTCAGCTCGCAGCTGTAAGCAAACCTGTATGAAACATACCATTGTTGTGTGCACAGTGAAAAACCCCTGATGATGGACAGAGGAACTGTCCGAAACATATAGAGTTTTATTCCAAAAATAAATTTGAGAATTTAGTGCATATAGTTGGTTTTATTATAAGAAGAAGGACAAAATGGTTGGTAAGTGCAGCATGCTGGGAGACAAATGCACAAAGAATCGTAGTTTCAAGCCTTGAAAAGTGCAGAGCACTTGGAAGATCTAACCGTGGATGTAAACATAATGATCAAATGTGTGTATATTTGGTCAGCTGCAATGATATGGATTGAATTTGGCAGGCTAAGGAGAGGTACTAGTGATTTGCTGTTGTGTACAAGGGAATGAACATTCGTCTTCTGGTGAAGTTATTGACAACTGAGTGAAGCATTAAAGGAAGCTATGTCTAGTGGTGCTAGTCATTTGCTACGTATTTTATTTATTTATTAAAGTACACAATTCGCGCAACACTGTGTTTCCTGCAAGTAAGGACTTTGTGCAGGTATGTACACAGACACGCAAATGTTCCGTTATACATTCGCAGATGTTAACGTAAGCATTCCATTCTAGAGTATACTCGTCAAACGTGTTCCCACTTTTCCGTTCCCGGTATTAGGGCGCCTAAAGCACTGAATCGTTGATTCATTTGATACAAAAACGTTAGCGGCTGTTCAGAGAACTTAATTTTATTTTAAAAACGTAAGAAGCACTTGTGTGCAAATATATATATATATATGTGTGTGTGTGTGTGTGTGTGTGCGCCTACACAGATCGTCATCACGTATTCTGACTTAGTCAGTTCCACAGCCTCTTCAAAAGCAAGTTCTTTCTCTCGACAGTGCGAATTATTGCTTCCTCTTTCAAAGTCAACTTTCTTCTCTTTTCCCTAAGCTCAACTACTAGATGTTTACCTCTTCTTCCTTGTCTTCCCGTCACTTCTATCTTTTCTCCAATTACGTGTTTTGGAAGGTAGTTCCTGCGTAAGACGTGATCAATCCAGATAGGCTTCCCTTTATTGCATTTATGGTATCCCTTTCGTCCTTGACTTTATGCAATACTTCATGTTTCACGCGATCGGTCCCACTGATCTTCTTCATTCTTCTCCAGCACCACATTTCAAAACTTTACAGGCATTTCTGTTCTGCTTTCCGAAGTGTCTAAATTACAGCAACAAACAAAGTTATGCTCTAATTGTAGCAGTTCACTAACTTCTTCTTTAAATTTAAGTAGAATTTGCAGGCAAAAAGAGTCTTTCTAATGTTTGCATTGCTTTTGTCATGACAATCCTAGATTTAATTTCACGCATACGTCTTGCGCCATTTGTTATATGACTACAGAAATGAATTGTCACTGGACGGGTTGATGTAGCGGAAAAATGCATTCGCGAAGTGCCTGATTCGAATATCGGATAGAACGGCGATCCTAAATTATTAGCTGTGGTATTCCTCAGGCGTATGAGGAAAATGTCGGAATAATGCCTGGATCATACAACGATCACGTCCTTCAAAATCCTTTTCAACTCATCATTCAGCATCCTAAACTCCAATGCTGTAGAGGTCGTGTTGCTCACAGCACCGTACAATAAACCACAAGAATAAAATAAATGTCGTTTGTGAAAATGAAGAAACTTTCTGTATAAGAAAATATTTAAACATAATAATTTTGGAAATACTCTCAAAACAGCTACGATACAATAAGATAATAAACTTGACGCAATAACAAACGTCGGGAAAGACACACAATACAACATCGAGTTAAGCGTATCCTGCATAGCCCTGCAATTCTGCATTCTTCTGTTCCTATTCTTTGCCAGTTTCAAAGACAGTATTATTGGAAAGGCATTAGACACCTATACAAGCATAAATAGACTGTATAGCTTTCACATTAAAATTCACTTCTATGAGTTTTAACACGACAAATGTGAATGAAGAAATGTTGTTTACTGTATTTTATATTCATGTTTCGAAGCTGCATTGTATAAGATATGGACAGGATTGCTAAGAGATTCTACACGATCACCCTTCGTAACTATGTTGTCCCGACGCACTTAGTCTGGTAGGTTATTCTCTTTCGGGAAACGGGTGTGGTTTACCGAATCACGTACAGTTTTAATGATTTTTTTAACTTGTTTTATTTCCTCAATTTATTCTTGATATAAAATAACGGAGCGCTACATCCAGTTAAACAGATAGATCATTTCTAGGAAACTGACACAGTCACTTCTCTGTACTCCCACTTAAACCACACTCGTACGCGACTGAATTCGCACTGGATTGCTAGCGTCCGTTATTAGCGCCTAAATTTTTCTCATTTAAATCTCTCCCCTCCTACCTATCACCAACGGTCCTGAATATACTTAGACAGATTAACCTACAAAGCATGGCCATGAACCGTCCGTAACTGACGCCAGCAGTCCTAGGAAACAACTATACTAAAAATGATCGGCTACAAGATATTTAACAGAACCGACAACCTTAATTTACTTAACTATTTGAGCTGCCATGTGGCGCGTACGGGTGAGGAGAGGGGGGTGTATAGGGTCTTGGTGGAGAAACCGGAGGGAAAGACACCACTGGGGAGACCTAGGCGTAGATGGGTGGATACTATTAGGATGGATCTCCAGGAGGTGGAGTGGGTATATGGACTGGATTGCGCTAGCCCAGGATAGAGACAGGTGGCGGACGCTCGTGAGTGCGGTGGTGAACCTTCGGGTTCCGTGAAATTTCTTTACTAACTGCAAACCAGTTAGCTTCTCAAGAAGGATTCTGCACCATGGAGTAAGTGAGTAAGTATTTAAACTGCACTGGTAATAATACGCACCGTTCCTTTGAACATGAAAAGAACCAACAATTTACCCATGTGATATATTTATGTAGTTCCATATTTTCCTCAGCTCAAAGAGCTATTATTTCTGTAAAGAGCATTGATTTAGTGTTTGTTTAATCTTCCCGATCAATACAATACCATGACAGATTTTATTTATCACATGCATAACACGTTTCAGTCGGTAATTACGGATAGCTTCTGGAAGTGCTACAACAATAAGACACGATGAACTGAGGTAGAGACCTCTCCTTCAAAAATAAAGCACAAGCTAATAATTATGCTAATATTCCAAAAGTGGGATAATAAAATGTACGTCAATACAATAGTAAAAATGTTGCAGTGTTCTGGTGACACAAAACGTGGGTAGTGGGAATAATCTACGTAACGGTCGATCGAGCGTAGTCATACACGTGCTGTGTATCTGTAAATAAGTATCTGGTATTCACTTGGAATATACAGTTATTTTCGTTGCGTGTGTTAAAACAAATAGATTTTTTAACACAAGCAATGAAACAAAATTTTGTTCTCCCTAAAGACGGCACACGTGTACAGAAAATTGTCGGAGATACGCCTTTAATATTTATGTATTATTATCACTGTACATTTGGTTCGTGCAATAAACTGCGTACATTTTAGTGCAATATGTACGGAATGGAGCACTTTATAAGAAGAATGTTCGAAAAAATCTTCTTTCTTTCAACCAAACGAATTTATCATGCACTGCTTAGGATCGTCGGTCTGACACTGTAAGGTATAACTATCAGCGTGCTCATGCGATACAGTGACAAGGTCCCCACCGCCACGACCAGAAGCGTGGATGAATTCACCGCCCCACTAGAGGCCCCCAAAATTCACCGCCCCACTAGAGGCCCCCAAAATTCACCGCCCCACTACAGGCCCCCAAAATTCACCGCCCCACTAGCGGCACCCAAAATTCACCGCCCCACTAGAGGCCCCAAAATTCACCGCCCCACTAGAGGCCCCCAAAATCGAACGGCAGTCGGTGTGGCAGGACGTACCGTTGTCTTTCAGCAAGACTGAACTTTTATATGTATTTTAATCATTCGCTGATAGATTAAATACAAAAATTAAATAAGAAAATTCAAAAATATTTTGAAACGTCATACAAAATACGTGACAAGGTGCGACGTATTCACCTACGTAATATCGCGAGCAGTTAAAATGTTAGCTGCGACACGTGACTGAAACTTACAAAAGGACAAGGCAGCAACCACCAGCTCCGTGCGATGACACGAGTTAATACAACTCGGCAGTCACATCCTCTTGTCTTCGCGTATATTAATAACTGCTTGAGGAATTTAGGCATCCCGCAGTAACTCCGAAGTTTCGGAAGTATGACAACGCTTTCAGTACCTCTACCAGGGGTGTACCAACCATGGCCTACAGAACATTCAGCCCGGAAAGAGACGTGACAAAACTCGGTACTAGATGGAGGTGAGCGGAGAGCTTCACGCTCCGGCCCCTGAATCTCCGGACAACAAGCCCATGTCCAAAGTAGTTCAGGATATTCAGCGTTGTTGTATGTGATTACGGACGATGATGGTGACGCATAAAAGCACTTAATTGCGGATGTCTGTGAATAGACAGCTGGAGGAGTTTAAAGAAATGCTTTCTTCGAATTCCTTAACCTAACGTACCAGCAATACACAGTAATCTACCTATCAAAATATTCATTTCAACTTTTCTTTGATGTTTTACTGACCGTGCATCTAAGTATAATCTTAGTAATTGACCAACTTAATGCACAAATTCTTGTTTTATAATAAGTTTATTACAGTCCTCTATATATTTCGAGCACATAATGCTCGAAACATGTAGAGGAATGTAGTAAACTTATAATAAAACAAGAATCCGTGCATTAAGTTGATCAATTACTAAGATGCATTTCATCGTAACCTCTCTGCGTCAAATACTTCAAAATCTGACAGACATTTAACATTTCGTTACAGTATGTTCTAGTCAGTTCTAGGGGTGATAGCAGTATCACTGTGCCTCCCGCCTTTTTTCGAACATTACTTCCCATCTGTGGTCCACAACTTTGTATTACCTAACGCACACTCGCCAACTGTTTTATTCCGATTAAAAAAATGTTATATACAGGTAATACGGGCAAACACATGGAAACACACAACATTTGTCCTCCATATTGTTGGTCTCTATTTGAATATCTAGTGAATATCAAATACACAATATACAAAACCTTCAGGATGAAAAACCAAATTTTAAGAAACTAACTTTCATTTTATTACCGTGCAATGTGAGAACAATATTTATTAAGACCAACTAATTGCACATACTTGTAAAATCATTAAAATCACATTATCTGATTAAAATGGATTTAAAATTTCTCCAACATGTTTCAATCCCTCTATGGGATCATCCTCAGGGAGCGTAAATTAGTGTAGGTATGAAGTTACTAAGACATACTGTACATGAGGTTATCTGGTAGCATGCCTGTGAAATATAGAAAAGTATGAGTTGATTTTTATAGTAGAGTATTCACCAAGAATTATGGTGGACGTCAAATAACCTGGAATAAGTGAGTCTGCATCGTATTATTGCAGTACTTACAGTTTTGTTTATGTTATGTCCGTCTGGTTCGGCCTGTGTTCATCCTCCGCTGTGAGTGCTGTGTCACTGTACTTGGTTGGAAGTGTGGTGCTAACGTGG
>Ga0131853_10013090_pt1 | contig 15196 bp, 8 predicted proteins | sample TergutLab28metaG_FD_92764 | JGI IMG/M metagenome (GOLD analysis project Ga0131853, IMG submission 92764) | Labiotermes labralis P1 segment gut microbial communities from Petit-Saut dam, French Guiana - Lab288 P1 (version 2) (version 2) | ecosystem: Host-associated > Arthropoda: Insects >...
AGTCAAGAAATTCCCCGCATTTCACGGAACCCGAAGGTTCATTACCGCACTCACAAGCGTCCGCCACCTATCTCTATCCTGGGCCCGCCCAATCCAGTCCATATACCCACATCCCACCTCCTGTAGATCCATCCTAATATTAACCACCCATCTACGTCTAGGTCTCCACAGTGGTCTCTTTCCCTCAGGTTTCCCCACCAAGACCCTATACACCCCCCTCTCCTCACCCATACGCGCCACATGCCCAGCCCATCTCATTCTTCTCATTTTTATCACCCGCACAATAATGGGTGAGGAATACAAATCATTTAGCTCCTCGTTATGCAATCTCCTCCATTCCCCCGTTATTACTGTAGGGTATATTATTCTAGTCTATATTGTTATATGTACCATGGTTTCGGAGAATAACTGCTTCCTTCGTTGGGGTTGTCCAGGAAATATGTCTGTGAACTGCTCTGAAGATGGAAGCTGCAGTTCCTCACTAATAAATGATATATCTATGTCAATTTACACGGCGTCATGGTGCAGAAGACTTAAATCTTCGGCTTTACTTGCGTACGCGAATGGTGATAAAAACGTACAAGCACGCGAAAGCTTGTAGATTCTTTTTGTGTTCCATGTCCGTGTATTAGAGAATGTTTTATATGTAAAATGAACCAAAAATACACATTTATGAATACATTCAATCACATAATATTATGCTCCAGCTAAACGTTTCGGATCGCGTGAGCCTCAAACGATCCCTTTTACCACACACAACTTTATACGTCTAACATCATCTAAAACTACACAAACTCAAGCTAATTTACTGTATTTTAACAATAATATAATTTGATGTGTTTTGACCATACCGAGCGCTAAAGACAATCAAGTGTAACACCAGATGGTTTACATCATTCATTTTTATGCAATTATTTGTATATTGAATGTATTCTTGTCTAAATACACCCTGATGATGGTCACAGGAGTGACAGAACTACATTGCTGAAAAAAAGTAATCCTTAATTGAACATATTTATAAATGTGCATTTGTTGGTTTGTCGCACGTATTGATCATTTCTATTCTTCCTGTAGATCAGAGTGAACTATTTAATTCCGTTTTTTTTGACCTGAAGTTCTACTTGATACATCATTAAAACGTGTAGTCTGACCCATAGGTTAGGTTAGGTTAGGTTAGGTTAGGTTAGGTTAGGTTATGTTAGGTTAGGTTAGGTTAGGTTAGGTTAGGTTAGGTTATGTTAGGTTAGGTTATGTTAGGTTAGGTCTAACGATTTACATCACTGTTTTACTCTTCATCGAAAAATAACGTAGTACTCCCTCAACATAAAATTTGTGATTTCAGAGAATTAATGTCTTGGTTTATTAATTTAAACCTCAGAACTTGGCGTTTGTTTGCGATGTTTTGCCACACTTGGGGCCTACATTATCTAATGTGAACAAAATTAGAGAGTAAATACAGCACTTTGCTGTACTATTTGCAGAATAATTACGAAAATTGAACAGGTTAGTCCTTGCGGTGAGCTTAGAATATTCGTTATAACGCGCTGATCACAAAGCATAAAAAGAGCACCTTAGCCTGTATAGAAGCTACTGACGTCTGTTTGTTCATTTGTAACCTTGCATCGTCTGTTAAACGGTTAGTCGGATTTTTATGAATTCTAAACAGGCGTTTTTGTTTACGAAGGCTTAACGAATTTCCACATTTCTTGACTCATTAGACAGCCAAATTCAATCACTGAAAGCCGTTCGCAGCAGGGAGAGCCATACTTTACTTCTGGTATTCAATGAACATCTACCTATATTTTCCACATTTATTACCTTGCTTGCGTGAAATTTGGCATAAGGGATCATACAAAAGTGACGTTAAGTTTTGAGTTTAGCGAAAATCGGCTCAGTTAAGGCTTAGTACCTGCTGCTCCAGTCATTCTTAACCTCGTCGCTAGATGAAGCAGGGTGGTCAGCTTCACCTAACCGCCACTTTACCCATGGGAAAACAGCCACCGGCACAAGCTGAATAGGAGACTGATTGGTCTTGGTAGTTGGACTGCATGCTTCTGGTGAATAGAGCAATCTCTGGTTCCTGCCGGGAACTGAAACACGATTCCTTTATTGCCCATTTAGTCGTGTGGTGTAGTCATCCAACCAAAAGCGCCATTCTGGCTCCATGTAACAAATACATTTAAAATATAAAGACCTTTATTAAGTGTGTGTGAACATTTGTTGTAAATTGACAGCTCACTTAGCCAAAAACCACGGATCAACCTTTGAGAAGCACTTCTGATTCTTTGACACTAAGTCATGATCTGTGGTCCAGAAAGTTATTTCTTATAATTTCAGTTGGTATTTATCTGTTCAGTACCTACCTCACATTAAGCACGCTAAATATCTATTTAAAATACAATCCGTTTCTCTCTGTTAAGATAAATAACCTCTGTCTGTTCTGAGAACAATACTCGAAGCATACAGATGCACCCTGTATTTAAATTGCAGACTTTTTGTAATTTGAAAATTGACCGTGCGCATAATTACGTGTTTTAGATGCTTACTATCATCTCCTCTCCGATTTAAGTTTTTTGCTTTTGTAATTAAGATGTATTTTGCAAATCGATGACAATCACATCGGTCAGTAAATAACGAACCATTCCAGTGAAAAAAGTTAAATGCGGTAGACTAATGGTATTTATTTGTTTAGTGTTCGTAACGACATTTTCGGCGCTTTAGATGAGCCCAAATGATGGCTGTAAATATAGGCTTGGGAAGAAGTTCGGCGAGAAGAAGTCGTGGTCAGTTCCGTCTTACGCATGGCATACCCGAAGAACGGAATGGCAGAATTAGCCAGGACAGCCAGTCTTAGGCCGAGATTCGAAACTGGAATAATTGTAATTAGGGTCGTCACATGTTTTTCAACCCATTCCCTTGACTCACTTAGTGTATGTCTTAAAACAATATCTGGAAATACCACATAAGTATATTTTAATTTGTTGATGTTAATAATACTTTGTGAAGGGTAAAAATTACGGAGCTCATCAGTGTATATTTTCTCCTGTTCCTTTATTCGTCCAAGCCCATAGCCCGACCATGAACACAGTGGGTGCAACGGCTTCCAGGTGTGGGTGCACAAGTATACATGAAAATGAATACTTAGTCTGTCTTACGACAGGTCCATAGCCTCTTCCAAAGCGGGTTCTCCACACAGGACACTGTAGTGTTTCCTAATTAAATTTCCAATAGCTGCTTGTGTCCTCTTCCTCCTCTTCCCGTCACTTCTATCTTCCTTCTATATTTCCGTCAATAATGTGCTTTAGAAGGCAATCCAATTAGCCTTTCTTTTTTCAATGTAGGATATAACTTTCGTCTTTGTTTCGACGTAGTACTTAAATTTTTTCACATATCGGTCCGACTGATCTTCTCCATTCTTCTCCAGCACCACAATTCAAAATTTTCAACGTATCTCTGATACCTTGAAGGTTTCAGCACCATAATAAGCTCTGTTCCAAATGTAGCATTTTAAAAATCTCTTCTTTAAATGTAAATCCGATTTGAAAAGAGTTTTTTTTTTGTTTAGTGCTGGTTTTGCCATTACAATCCTGCATTTAGCTTCAAGTGTACATCTTGCATTATTTGTTATCATGTTACTCAAACAGATGAAATATTCCACGTTTTCAACTTGTTTTTGATCTACCATAACCTGTACTGGACTGCGGTAGCACAGTCCTTAAGGTGCTGTGCTACAAATCGGAAGGTCGCTGGCTCAATCCCAGCTGGTGTCAGTGAACTTTTCATTGATATAAAATCCTTCCGATCGCGCTATGGCTCTGGGGTCGACTCAGCCTCGAACAGAAATGAGTACCAGGAGTATTTCCTGGGGGTAAAAGCGGCCGGTGCTTAAAGCTGACAACCTTACCACCATCCTGTGCCTTTGTCACGTAATCTGGGAGCCTTAACTTTCTGGAACCCTCTGGGCCTGTTCAGGCTTGTAATGGGACTGCTTTTATAACCCGTACTGAGGGCTGTCGAGCCATAAAAAAATAATAATCGGTGCTGGGATTAATGCATACGTTTGTATACGTGTATAATGCTAATTATACATATACTCGGCATATATATGTTTTGTGTAAATAAGCGAAAAAAAGCACCTTTCTCAGGACCACAAAATCAACACTACAATTACGTAACGCCCTCTACAACGCTGCACTAAACCTCTTATATTCTACATACATATTTGCGTGAATGAGCGAGTGTAATTATCACAGTATTTTGCTTCGTAGATGATATCATGCGGCGCCAGATTTCCGCGCTGTAGCCGAAGTTGCCAGGCACAGTATGTACAAGGGTCACGGTGTTAGTGGAAGCCTCCAGATCACTGCAGAAGAAAGGATTGTCATAAGTGGAATGCTTTGTAGCACTGTAACCTATGCATCCACGCTTTCGCTGTAGCTTTTAAGTAGAATGATATCGCATTCTTTACGTGTGAACCTATCACGTATCTACCGTTCACTGCTTGCGCTCTCTGCCAGTCGAAGCTCTGCTTGTTTTTCTGCATGGATCGCCTTCGTGATATTGTCTTCAAGGAGGTCATTTCTGATCAGCATAAGTACGTGCTGATATTTTGCAAATTCCTAATGGGTGCAGTGCACGTCTGGCAAAGGGCCTGCTTTCCTCGTGCTCTCGAACTCTGATGCAAACTATTCGTAGATACTTTCAGCCTGTCTCACATCCAGACGAGAAAAGAAGCGAAATATTTGCTACGTTGCAGTCACGTTTCCTGGAATGGGAGATAGGGTGACTAAAGCTTGTGAACTGATTACGTTTAGGGAAGTTCATAAAGTTTTCATGAATGCTATTTTGATTTGTTACTGTCTTCTCAAATATCCGAAGTATGTAAATATCTGAATGGTTCTGAATTCTTGGGAAATCTTGAAGCCTCATTATCATCTTCACAAATGCCCGTCACATTTTCCTATTCTAAGCCAGATTAATCCAGTCCACGAAATTTTCTTTAGAGATCCATTTTAATTTTATCCCCCCATCTACGTCTAGGTCTTCCACTTTGTTCAGGCTTCACCAGAAAAGTTCTGTATGCATTTCTTTTCTCCCCCATACGTACCAAATGTCCCCGTCCATTCGTCCTGTTTGATTTTGTCGACCAACTACATTGTAAGTTAAAAGTATTTGAATTCACAGCTAGAATATGTTACAACAGGAACGGAACAAATCGTAGCCCATGTCTCATGGTGGATGGCAGCATCACTGAGGAAGTTTGGCGGACATGCTCTCTCCTATTTCGGTTAAGGGAGGCGGTTTTGGCTTTATTACGAAAAGTTTTTGAGACACAAAAATTCACTAATTAATGTCACTAAACTGCAGACACAAGGGGCTCTAACACTTGCTTTACGAATTGTACTATTTGAATTGTGTGGGCCGATTAGCTCAGTCGGTATAGCGACTGACTACGGGCTGCACGGTCCGGGGATCGAATCCCGTTGGGGGCGAGATTTTCCGCCCATCCAAACCGGCCCTCGAGCCCACCCAGCCTACTGTAAGATGGGTACCGGGTCTTTCCTGGGGCTAAAATGCGGCCGGGGCGTGCTGCTGACCGCTCACCACCTTCTAGTGCCGCGGTCATGGAAGAGTAGAGCTTTACCTGTACCCACCCTCTGGGCCACAACGGGCCTGTAACGGGAACACTTTACCTTCACCTTTTTACTATTTTAATTATAAGTACTTAGAGGGACGTACTTATGATATGTATGTTTCAATTCTAACATCATCTTCAGGGAGCTACACTGTTCCTTGCTAAAGTCACATACTTAAAAATACTCACTGATTAATTTCCTTATAATAACTTGGTGCTGTGGCAGCATGTAATACTGCATATTGTGTAAGTTGTACGCTGCTGAGAATGCATTCTCAGCAGCGTACGACTTACACAGTATGACATGTTACCACAGTATAAGGAAATTAATCAATGAGTATTTTTAAGTATGTGACTTTAGCAAGGAACAGTGTAGCTCCCTGAAGATGATGTTAGGATCGAAATATGTTGAAGCGATATTAAATGGTTTAATGTAAAAATTTTATATTTGTACATTAGTTTGTGTGCTAATTAAATGACTCTACGAAATGCACGGTGCAACGATAAAGGATGAAGTGTCACGTTGTCTGGTGTTAGGAAACTTTTTGCGTCGTGTCATAATATTATCCAAGAAATACACTCCGTGATACACAATTTAAGACATACGTCTACTCCTTCATATGTCGGCGCTGAGGTGTCATCCTCAGGGCGTCATTACAACAGAAGCATGTAAGACAACATGCTAATATGTTCCGCCCCTTCCAAAAAGAGTGATCAAAATCTTAGATTTCTGAAATTCATAAAATTTGTAAAATTGGTAAATTACATTATTCTGGTGTTATATATTAAAGTTTGTTACAATAAGCCGCCACATTTGCTAGTTCATAATTTTTTTATACACGTGGAATATGTATTCTGCACCGGCCGGTATTCTACACTTCACACGACGTAACTGGACAAAATATTTTCAGATCCTATGGAATCGAGACTGATGATTGTATGCATCATTCACATAGGATCTTCAGAATAAGAGGTACTCATTTCCCATTTCAAAGGACCGTACCAAGATAAACTAAATATGAAAAATTCGCCACAATTCTCAATCAGAATCATCCTATCAAATTGGTGCATGATTCCTCCTAAGAAACATTACTGTCCAAAGGAATATGCTTCATAATGTTCTGGGTTCTGTACTTACCTATGATAAGGCAATGAGCCTGATATAGGCCGCTGATATTTATGTTTGGGCAATGCAACTTATGACATGTGGAGGAATTAGGTGTTTTTGGGTGTGATGCTCTGTCTTTCGTTGAGTGGTTCGCGACGTTTCGAAGCAAAGTAGTTTCCTCTTCTTCAAGGGTCATGCAATCCAAGAAGTTTACCAGAAACCTATTTCAGAATGCAGCTCTGAGTGTAGACGATGTTATATTATATTCAGAAAGTGTCCCTTTTTATGACTAGACCTGTTCGTTGGTTTGTGCTATGTGTAGGTATGTAGGGCCACCAGAGGCATTGTCATTCGATTCGATGCACGCAGATTCTAGCCTTGATCACTTTCATCAGTATCGCATACTCAAGTGACTTGCTCCATAAATAACTGCTCAATTTTGGTAAAAACATACCGGTATGTAGAAGTTTCAACAAGAACTGGAGTATAACTTTAAAATGCCACATTCCTCTAGATGAAATTACAAATTATTCTTTTGTTCAATGTCGTTTAATTAGCCAGCCTTTAAGCCTTATATGTTCACGACAGTTGGGCTGTGTGTAGGAACGAAGTTTCTAGAAATGTACAAATTTAGACGGCTTTGTCGACAAGCACTTTCACTCAAGATCGGACAGTAGAATAGGATTAGGAAGTGGGAGCAATAAATACCATGCCTTGTATAATTCTGTGGTTTAATGAAGGTAGATTACGTCATTGTTTAGGCAGATGATGTCATTGTATTGACGACTTCAGCTGCATTGCACCTGGAAGTGTCACATTATCTTTATCACTATGCCACAGGTATTTTAAGGTTAGCCGTCTGGCACACACATAGAAAAACATGCAGGATTATTGGGTACTATGACTGTCTAAACTTGCAGGTTTATAAGCTGAATTTTAGGGTTACAATTTTAAGCTTCGTTTTGGTAGAATTTTATACCCCTGAGGAACTGAGCCACAAGTTAAGGTTATAAGCCTGAGTATTGTGCTTTTAGGCTGGTTTGTTGTGTTGAGGAACCGGGCTGGAAATAAAACTTTGTTCTGTAGACCATTCAGCTAAACTTATTCTTAACGTCTTTTTTGTGGGAAGTACTACATTAATGTGTTCCTCATTTTGCGAAACAGTATCAGATGCCATTTCTTTGTAAACAAATACTAATATCGTGATTCCGTCCTAATGTTTTAGTGTTGAAACGCAGGTTTACGGGGAGATTTTGTGGGTCCACAATTTTCCACAATGTGACGAATTAGCGTAATAAATATCAGACAAGAAGAAAAATTATCTGGAATTGAATAACAAAATACACTGCTCACAATTGATCCTCTGAAGATTGAAATAAGTGTACATAGTACAGAATGAGTGACAAGACCAAATTAACGTCGACCACTACTTGAATGCTCTTTAAAATTTCGTATTGACCATTGTTACTCAGTTGGACAATTATGAATAACTGCACTTCACACCAGGTGTAACATCACCTCATCTTGTGCATTCTGTTCGTGCATGCCTTCTTGGATGGTTGGGTGTCGAGGCCCAGTGTAATGGGCTCCGTGTCACCAGACCACAGACAGAATTTCCCCAGCAAAACTAAGAACATTTCATGAAATGCAGTAACAAATTCGAGGTACCTTAAACGCTATACCTGTTGACTTTGTGAGGAAAAGCGTCAAGTCTCTGTCTTACTGGTTGCAGAAATGTGAACAGGATGCTGGGAGCCGTGTTCAAATTTGATATTAAATAGTAGTGTGTGGGCTTTAAAATGGGCAAGAATTTAACAATACCACATTCCTTCAGGAGATATAAACATTTAGCATTATGTATACATTTTATAATCAACCTCTATCTAAATATTCATTCCGTACTTTACGTAGAAAACGGATTTTTTCGTTACAAATATCAGTTGGTGAATGCTGTGTAGGGAAAAATCTATGTTTGTTTTAATTACCATATGAAACCCATAGAGACACTGCATGGCAAAATGCAGAGGTTTCAGAGTTACTGCAAGTGGTGCATATAGTTGCCATGAGGCTTTAAATGGATAATCTGCTCCTAGTTAACTTCCGACTGAAATTTTGATTCGTTATTTTGTTTCACAGATATCTGAATTTACGGTGTGTCTGAAACTGTAGTAAGTCATATAACGGAGTTACAATTCGGATTCGTTGAATAATAATTACGTAATAATTATATATGTCCTTCGATATGTATAGTTCCAATAAGTGAAATGAAGTGGATTGTTTTAACTGTGCAATCGAAGTACAATTTCATTTCAGTTATAATGAATCGTGCTAATCTTGCAAGGCAGGTAGACAGTAATAATAAAATAAAATTCTGACAGTTCCATTTATTATAGGTGAACAAAGAAAACAGGGTAATTATCCAGGAGACTGACGTATAAATCTTCGGGTACATTTTTTCAAAGAATTCTACAGACATTATAGAAGCGGTCTCCTTCCTATTTCTTTTGATGAGAGATTCCAAGATACTGAAATCAGACCAAAATATGTTATGCTACAAGACATAAGCTACAGAAGGAAATGGACGTCTCGGGGCACGGTACCTAGACGACATAAACCAACGGCTTAACCGTGGAATCCGGAGAGAGGAAACAGAAGTTCAACTCAAGACGAGTCATCATAACTAATTAGGTCTATGTCTTATAACAAACGTCCTGAATAATGGTAAATGGAAGAATTGCAACACAAAGACATTGTCATTCATCTGAACATTCCTTGTGTTGGCCAAACGATTACATCAATATAGGGAACAAAGTGTGCACATAGGAAATATTAACAGCTTAAAACCCAATTAAACTTTCCGTACTTTGTCCACGCAGTGTAATGTTTCCTTTTCAAATATGTAGGACTCTGATAGTGGCATGCGACTCAGTGAAACAGTCTTCTTTTTTGGAAAATTTAATATTTTGTTGACCGTGCGTCGTGATATATCCGTACAATAAGAATAAAACAGGATGTACTCTTTACTTTCAATTTATTTCAATAATTAACCTCTATATATTTCGAGCAGGGTTACTGCTCATCATCAGGAGGTACTACTCTGGATGTACAGCAACTGTTATGTGTCATGCGTTTCTGTTAAATGACTGTATATCCAGAGTAGTATCTTTTGATGATGAGCAGTAAGTCTGCTCGAAACATGTAGAGGTTAATTACTGAAATAAATTGAAAATAAATAGGTCATCCTGTTGGTTCTTATGGTTCTTGGGCTTTGTCCATTCTTTAGATATACAACGGATTGTTAAGTTTCAAAAGCAGAGCCGGGTTCCGAAACGGGGCACTTGGTTATAAACCAATGCCATGGAAACCCCCTCCCCCCCAAAAAATGTTTCTATATATTTCCTATTATTTGTACAGTAAACAGTTCTTAATGTTTCTTCAATATAGTAGAAAGATTTTTTTTTTTTTAATTTGTGGCCTGAACTGACATTGTAAGTGTAGTTTAGTGTTCAAAGGACTAAGCAGAATGTTCAAGGCTTACTGTTCGCGTCGTTGATTTGGCAGTCTTTAAGATAGTAGGAATATAAAGATCAGAAAACTCACACAGGTAGAAATATTATGTTGAAGCCAAGTAGAATATTTTTCGTGCATAATGTCTGCTGATCGCTCTAATCGCACCTGCAAGTCACAGAACAAAGAAGCCAACAAGAAAAAAAGAAATAAGGAACGATTCATGCTCTTGGAGAGAAGTCATGGAGAGATGTAACATTAAAATAAAAGAATATCTGTACTTTTTACACGTAATAAGGAAAATTGTGTATTATGGAAAATTTTAAAACAGTAAAACTTTTGAAATAAAATATTGAAATACCAAACCGTAAAATATTTTTGGATCGTTACTTAACTGTGGTCTTCCCATGACATAATTAACCTATGTTTCCTTTGGGTTCCACATGCTTCCACGAGGTAGCTTCCAGTAAGTTCAAGCACATCAGACGGAAACACAGGAACACAGAGCGAAACTGAAACATATTGCCGTTGCGTGTTGATGTTTATTGGGACCGCGGTAGTACAGTGGCTAAGGTGCTGTGCTACAAATCGAGAGGTCGCTGTTTCGTTCCCAGCTGGTGTCATTGGAATTTTTCATGACATAAAATCCTTCCGATAGCATTATGGCCCTGGGGTCGACTCAGCTTCTAACAGAAATGAGTACCAGGAGCATTTCCTGGAGGTAAAGGCTGCCGGTGCGTAAGGCTGACAACCTACCACCATCGTGCGCCGGTGTCAGGAAATCTGGGAACCGTAACTTCCTGGAACCCTCGGGGCCACTCCAGGCCTGTAATGGGATTGCTATGTTGATGTTTACTGAACTGTTACTTCTGAGCAACCACCGAATATCAACTATGTAAATTCCGACCATCAGTACAAAATTAAATTAATTTTGTATGGGCTAATTTTTCGACGTAGTTGTGTTTTGAAATACGTAACAAGTTGTATAGCACTGAAACGTTATCAATTTTTAGTTTTGTTTAAGTCTTGTTACACAAAACGTATTTTTCGTTGCGCTGTGCTTTTAAAGTGTCAATGCCCTCTCTCTTTCTCGCTGGATTTCGAGCAATTAATGCAATTTATCTAAACAATACAGATAGCTCAGTCAGAATAGTGACTGGGTTACAGGCTGGATGATTGGGGATTCGTTTTGGATTACCGGGAGGAATATATATCCTGAGGAATATATTTCGAGACCGTCTTTGTGGCCAACCCAGCCTTTAATATGCGTGGACACGTACCTCCACTCCCTTATACGCAAAGATGGTGCCGTGCTTAATTCTGTGGAGGGGCTATTGTACTGTATCTTTAACAGCAGCAGTTGGAATTCTGTATTTATCTTCTTCTTACCTGTATCATCTCTACAATTATCGTATTTACTTCGCACTTCGAATATAAATTTAGATAAACAGAAAAATCGTATCCTCCAGCCGGCGATATGACTGGGAAATAGATAAAGAATGAGGCTCGAAATTATTCAATGCAGTTTGTACTTTTTCATTTCGTGTTCAGTTATGTTGCAACTTTTTATGTGGTCGGCTTAATTATGAATCACAGTGTCGACAACTATTTAACGGGATAGTGTCTATGTTGCTGTAACGTAGGTCTCCTTTTGCGATATGACAGCAGCAGTACAAAGCTGATGCCACTTGTTAACACGGGGTGCACAGTATTTTATAAGAGCCACGTTAGCGGGGCTGTGGAGTGCGGATAAATACACGCGAAGATGTTCCCTTGCAGGCGCTAAGCTATCACTGTCTGTTATACTTTCACGTTACCGTCTCCGGTGTTCGACGTTAGTAGTCCATAAACTTGAAAGTATGGCCCAACAGAACTCTACTTCAAAGAACACGCAATTTAAAACAGACCTAACACCTTTCTCTTCTTCTCTTTCCGTGATTTTTCTTTTCATCACACATTTTAACCCTCTGAAGTTCAGTGGCTACTGTATGTGTTGCCTGTTTTCAAATTCAGTTCTGTGTATTTTGCCCAGAATGTATTTTTGGGTTTTAAACGCTTCTGTAAATAACAAAAGGATTATTGCTCTAAACAAACATAATCGATTGCCCTTCGTAGCAGAAGGGCAGTTTACTGACCGAGAGAGAGGAATTCAACTTAGAATCGCTTTTATAATAACACTTGGGTCTTTCTCGTAAAAAAATTTATAATTCCAATGTCTTATACGAAAAGGAAACTTAATTGTACCAACAGCTCTTATTTAAGGTTGATTTGATTTCTCAAAATAAAACAATTTCATTATTGAATTACGTATTTCAAAATTAATGTGGCGGGAGGTAATTAGATAGAAGTAATTAAATATGCTGTCAAATCTTGTGCTAACGTCCATAAGATACGTTAAAGAACGTATTATTTTTTAACTAAATACATATATTTCTTACAGTTGGGGTTTGCAGTTATAAAAATATTCAGAAAAACCAAATGCCTTGCCATAGTTACGTCTTTTACGCTACGGAGAAATATATTTTGTACGTGAAGTAATTGTGGGGTTATGTAGAACTGAAACATGAACAACACACAGGCAAGTACCTACAATAATTCGAAGCGCCCCACATATATTTATGTCTGCGTGAATAATTTAAAAATTCATAATTACAGAAATAAATGGATACAACATTTTTTATCGTTTCACCGTGTATTCTGTAGATTATTTAATTACACACACCAACACATGCACACACACACACACACACACACACATATATATATATATATATTATTTAAGAAGTCTAAAATTTTTATTAAAATATTTAAATCGCTACTACGTGTTTCGATAACACGATCGTCCTCAGGGAGCATATATTGTTCCTTACTAAAGTTGTAATTGTGCACAGTATACGACGCACAACCATAACCAGGCTCATTCTAAATAGCGTACGACTCACACACAAAAACACGACATGCTGCCACAGCACCAAAGTTAACATAACGAAGTAATTCACTGAATGCTCCCTGAGGACGATCGTGTGATCGAAACATGTAGGAGCGTTTTAAATATTTTAATGTAAATATATATATATATGTGTGTGTGTGTGTGTGTGTGTGTGTGTGTGTGTGTGTGCATGTGTTGGTGTGTGTGTAATTAAATGAATACAACATGTTTGGCGAATGGACAGAGACAGACTGCCACACTTAATTATGAAATATCAGCCATGTGGGAATCGAAGCCAAGGACGAGGCCTCAAAAGACTTCTAGACTGTTAATGGGACCGGAACAGGTCTCTAGGACTAAAACCCTGCAAACTATACAATGATGATGATGATGATGATGATGATGATGATGTCTGTGCCTTGTAGAACGTAGTAGGCCAACATATGTTTGGAGTTTACAAATTATATTTTACAGAACTTCTCATGTCCTTTTGTTTATTTATTTGTTATTTCTTCGTTAGTACATTTATGTGAAATTCAATTAATCTTTTGGCTCTGTAATGGAAGTAAGAACACGTAACATGTATGTGAGGGAATTGCACTTAATTATAAGAAAGTATTTCTTTATCCGTAAATGAAGTTGGTTAATGAAACGCGTACGACTCAAATAACAGCTGGTGTTGGTAATTGTGAAATGTGATTTATTTTAGCGGCAGACACTGACCTAGTACAACATAGTTGGCAGTCGTTTTACCGCGCGTTATATCCTGTCGGTGTGAAGGTATGGGCACCGTTAGAAGTGGCAAACAATGAGCTAATATCGTGATATGTGTAAGGGAAAACTGCTTCCGGATTATTCCACGTTAAAAAGAAGTGCCGTTTTTACTACGTATTTTAAAATATTAATAACCTTGACTTGTTACGAAAATCGGAAGTTTAGATTTAAAAGTAAACCTTGAATTATTGTTAATAACTAATGTTTTTCTTGGCATTCTACCAACATGAAGCCAAATCTGTGACCAGAACTTCAGAAGAAAAAGAAAATATATCTATAAAATTATGCCGAATTAAGTAAGTCTATGAGTTCAATTTAACTGGAAAGAAAAGCAAAATCATTAGAATTAATGTTTTCTTTGTTTGATTCTAACAAGTAAAGAAGTGCAGACTATAATTTTTTTTATAGGTTTACTGTGCAAATTTTAGCACTGAAACTTGTAAATAATTTACAGTATGTATATTAATATTATTTAGCCCCTCAAACCGTGCCGTATGTTATGGAATTAATAATATAATAAACACAAATTGCAAAGCAGTGTTTAGTGATATTCCTACATACACTAAGCTAGTACACTTGGAATGAATCGTAAGCTATCACTTAAAGTGTGTAGTGACAATGTGTGTTTCTTTAATTTATGCTGAATATTTGATTATTTTAAATACATAAAATTTACTCTTGAGTCTAGAAATATTTATCCTTCCTTTGCTTATTTATTACTAAATCGACCTGTAATCTTGTGTACTATGAGAACATAAACACTCTTGGTAAAATTCAAATTGAATTTCTAGCTTTACAGATGATAATGAACCACTGAACTAACATGTAGCCAAACGCCCCACAGGCCTTATACGACGCTGATTTACCGACTCAGTTGGAGACTTTTTCAGTACGTGGTTATAGATTATTTAGGACTCGTGTTATTAACATTTCCTTTGGTTCTAATTCAAATCTGTGAGATTGTTAACATTCTGGTGCGTAACTCTACGGCAATGCATCATGGAACATGTCGTCGTTCATTTTAGCTTCTAACTTAATCAAAATAAGATCCATGCAGATGAATTTAGAAACGTTACAAATTTGGCATAACGCGTATTGAGAAGGACGTTACCTAGATTTCATTTGTGTATTTGCAGACATCTGAAACACCTGGTGACTAGATATCCGTGCTGTCAAGACAGAACGTAGTAAAGGTAAAGGTAAAGCGGAACGAAAGGATCTAAACTCGCGTTACGTTTTGGAG
>Ga0131853_10013091_pt1 | contig 15196 bp, 7 predicted proteins | sample TergutLab28metaG_FD_92764 | JGI IMG/M metagenome (GOLD analysis project Ga0131853, IMG submission 92764) | Labiotermes labralis P1 segment gut microbial communities from Petit-Saut dam, French Guiana - Lab288 P1 (version 2) (version 2) | ecosystem: Host-associated > Arthropoda: Insects >...
AAAGACTCACACGTATTTCGTTGTATTGCCCGTTGTTTTTTCATTCCTTATGGTCGGACTTGTTCTACAACGTGGATGTGTGCACCTTCAGATGGATGTTGACACTGTTCGATATTTCGTTCTGTACTGTTTTTGTCCACCGTGTTGTGATCACTGTACGGGCTTTTGGGTAACCGCTCTGGTGTACAAGTCCGACCACAAGGAATGAAAAAAGAAAAAAAAAACGGAAAAAAAACAACGAAATACGTCACAACAACAAAACACTGCGGGAAAACTTTACCCGACAATACCGTGCAACAATCCAGAGAGCGACACCGGTTGAAAAACACAAATATCCTTATCAAATAGAAAAAATAGACGTACCCCAACATCAGCCATAATACGACAATGGAACTCACAGTTGATTATCCGATGATCATCAACGCACTCTTAAGGAAGAATTTTTAAAATATTTTAATGTTTAGACACAATCTGCAAATAACACACTTTATAAACAAAATCAAAACCTTTTTAGAAAGTTTTAACTAGATATATTCCACAATTGTAAACACTAAGAGATCCCAAAGTGGGCAAAGCATCTAGTAACGGAAAATGTTGTAAGGGCCTGAAGATGACTAACTTTTAGTCGAAACATGTAGCCTTGCTTAAGAATAAAAAAGATTGTGCTGACGTATACTGTGTAACTTTAATTGAATTACAAGCACATCGTGATGCCTTCATTCAGAAATGCAGTAGTCCTTTATAGAAAATAAACACGACCGCAGAGTCTGGGAGGACTGAGAAAAACCACGAAAATAACTCGGCAAGAATAACAGATGACTCGTACGAGATAAGGCGCACGATTCTCCCACATGCAAGGCTACAAGAGAAGCAACTGCATCACTCTCGACCAGATGCTATGCTTTTGACCTAGCTTTCCTGGGAATAATTCAGACGTAAGTATTTCTTTGTTTTTAGAGTTGCATTGCTGTGTGTGGCTCATGCAACTGCATAGCAGGTTGCTAAATAAAAATACTTCTTCAGTTCAGGCATTTTTCACTCTCTAAGAAACGTAATGCACTATGATAAAGGCGATAAAATGGTTATGATTTTATACTTTTACGGTATTAATTGCGAGAGTTGAAGCTTCCGCCGCCGCGGTGCAGTTGAGATATTCGCTCTTCAGGCATGTTACGGAAAATTGGTTGGTTGTCGGTTAATGACGTTTCGGGACAGCCTATCGGTATCACCTGCAAGGGACTTGGACAGCTTGACCCTTGAAAATGGGGATAACAGATCGCTCTGAAACGGCGATAACCAATTAACAACCAACCAACGCTGCTTAGCATCCCTGAAGAGCGAAGGTCTCTTGGTTACTGTCGATGCCGAGTCCATTTCTAGCTGTGGGAACCGTATGAAAGTGGGCTGTATTGCGGATATTGAGGAGGAAAGTTCTATCGTCTTATGCAGGGTCACTCCATTCGCGTCCGACGTGAAGACGAAACCAAAATGTACTTACGAAACGTCGGTATCACCGTTCACTTTCACACGATGCCAACACCCGAAAATCGGGGAACACTAACGTAAAAATTGTACACATGAAAATACAGTTAACATTACACGACAACAACGCCGCTGAATAAATAACGTACCCAATGTAAACATTTCATTCGATATCAATAGGCCTTTTAAATTTCAATGCACATGTTTGTTTCTTTGTTTGTTTGCTTGCTTGCTTGTATAAAGACGGTGTTAGACTAACTGCTCAGAATACGCAGTGTCGATGGCCGAGGAATGAAATGAGTATCGGGTATTTATGGCAAGATACTGACAGGGCAAACCTGAAGTTATCGGAAAAAATCATTCCCATTGTAACTTTTCGATCACAAGTTCCTTACGGAGTGGGCTGGGATTGAACCTGGGCCTGTCGGTGTACGATTTGTGACAGACAAAGTGACATTCGAGCTGCACGTGACCCCGTACCACAGTGGGTCTAATGATAGAGTTTGAAATTTCACTAGAAATATATATATATATATATATATATATATATATATATTTTTTAATTAGTCACTGTGTGATTAGAAAACTTTTAGGTTTATGATACTGCAAGACTGGGGCCAATCTTGAGCTTCAGATTTAAAAAAAAACCTTATCTGTGAGACCCTTTAACGTGTAGGTATTGCCATTTACGAATGTTATTCCTTACACCTACAGACAGACACAGTTTTCGAAACGGCTTTGGTTTCCTCGTAAATCCTAGACAAAGGTTCATGTCCAGAACTGACCTCCCAACATAAAAATTATATTTTATGGAAAGGTTCCTCATTATTTTATGGCAAAACTCAAATCTGAGAATTGTACCGCACCTGCTAATATTATATTAAAAACTCTTGTATCATACACCTTATTCAAACTACTTTTCCAGGGATATAAAAATGGATAGTATGCTTTGTTTCTTTAGTTTATTAGTTGTAGGCTTATTTTTTTTCTGTCAGGCGGTTCTGTAAAGTGAGGCTGGGTTATTAGTCCCATCGCGTGTTACAGCAGATTAACGTCGGTGGTTGGTGCTCTTTGCGCCAGCACCATCTTCCTTCGGGCGATCATCTCCCTCACCCATCTGCTGAACATTTTCGCAGAAAACACAGACGTGCCCTACTTGACAAGTTTTAATGTGAGCCGTATTGCAGTGCGCACCCTAATTTTGAAAGGGAGCCAGAACAGGGCAAGCAGTATAGTGACTAGGCTACAGGCTGGACGATCCGGGGTTCCAATCCCGGTCGGGGTAAGAAATTTTTCTCTTCTCGAAAACGCCCTTACTGGATCTGAGATCCTCTAGCCTCCTACCGGAAGTAAAGCGACCGGGGCGTAAGGCTGACCACTCACCTCCATTTGGTTCCGCAGTTAAGAATAAGAGGAGATATACGTCCACTCCCTCCTTACGCCTTCATGGCGTGTACTGGGACGGCCGTTTTGTTTTACAGAAAAATGTTATCAATAACAAAAACGAATTGAAATAATACACAGGTAAAATAAAGGCAAGCATGTTACTGTTCCTAATAAGGCAAGACACCATAAACGTGCAGGGGGAAATGACGGTATAACTCCATGCACTCTTGTTCTTAAAAATTGATTCAATATGGTGTCAGTGGCTGTATTTTGCGAAGATCATAAAGATTTAGGTTTTATGACCCGACGAGTAACTATCGACTGCAAGATGTTGAAGAATGTAATCGGTCGCGTGTTTTCACGTGAACATTTGCCTTCTCAGTGCAGGTGTATACCTGACATTTACTGCGTCCGTAACACTGCTTTTCAACATTCTTTTCCTCATTTATCATTATCAGGAAAAAACCTTTTCCACTTTCCACCCAGTACTGATAATGTTAATGATGACTGCTTGTACTTCTCCAGTTAAATTTACAAATAATCTATACATATTTTTATTTTGATTTAGGTACATTTAAAATAATTTTGGTATTATCATTAACGTCTTTAAAATTGAATAACGAAAAAAATTACAACTGTCAAATAACTTCGCCTACCACAAGACAATCCTCCGCGTGCCACTGGTTGAAAACAGTGGCACTCAAATGGTGTTAGGCGAGTTGTTGAATGGATGAATGGTAACATAAAATTAACAACAAAAGCTTCAAATTCAAATAATTGTCAATATTGCATGGTCTTAACTTTAGTACTTCTTTAATGATTATTTCACACTTTTATACGCTGACATTTACGAACACACATGACATACCTTTACGACATCTTTTCATTTTCTATCTCAATTTCACTGTGCCTCGGACATGACTGTCTCGCCTATGCAGCGGGGGAAAAAACGCTAGTACCTCCGGCTTGTAACAATGTCTGAACACATTACATTGAGCAGACTTCTTAATGAATCTTTACAAAATTCGTGTGTGTGGCAAAGAGGGGACATTGTATTCTATATACGCTTCAGCACTGATATAGAAACGTTGTTCTGGTGGGAAATGTTGTTAGACCGAACTCTGTAGGCAGTCTGTAATAAGCCGCATTCTGATCCAGGGTACTAATGACCTGCTGAGAATCTAGGAGCTCATCACCTGCCCAAATTCTATTCAGGAGAAATCGAAAGTACGCACAATGGACCACCACTTGCCTGAACATTTTTGTTCCAAAGGAACCTATAGTAATGTATTTGAATAAACAGATATATTATAAATACACATCTACACTGTTACTAATTATAAAATACTGCTGATAAGTAATTCGATTTTTGTGTCACTTGTTACAGTAAAATACTTCTAAGCCTCCTACCTAAAAAGAATTTAAAAAAAGAAATTTCAACTATCTAAACACTGGTTTTTATACAGGGTGTATCTTAACACTTTGTCAAACTTCAAGAGTGTACATAACAAAAGTACAATGAAGACACGATGCAAATTGTGTCCAATTAAGTCTTCATATACTACATAAAACATTTGTGTGTTATGTAGCGTAATCTAACAAAATGCACACCGTCCACATTAATGTTTAATTCAATTCTTGGTGTCTTCTACATGTTTCGAAGGTCTTGTGTTCATCATCAGGAAGACCATTTGTACATGCAGTTTTGTGTAGTATGTCTTTCATGCATTTATGTAAGCAGTCTGGCAGGTGGAAGGTTGTGTTTGATATCAAATACATGCTAGACTGCTTACATAAATGCAAGAGAAACATACCACACAAAACTGCTTGTACAAATGGTCTTCCAGACGATAAACACGAGATGTTCGAAACATGGGGAAGACACCAATAATAGAATTGAACCGTTAATTTTAAATGTGTGTTTTTTGTTGGGTTACGTTACATAATTATATCACAATGCACGGCAAAGAACATAAAATTTTATAAAGTATTTGCTTACATAGTTGTCAGCTCAGCAAACGTCGACAGGTCTGCAGTCTGCAGTCTGCAGTCTGCAGTCGGCTCAGAGACTAAACTCTTTTTTTTTTCGAATTTCTCTTACTCTTTATTATCAATCATAACGTTAGTAATAATGATAACATAAGTTAAAGTGCAAAACAGCTATGCTCTTTTGATAATAAGAGGTGGGAAATACTGTAGACGTTTCGATTTTTATATGAGGTTTTATGTTCAGAACAAATACACAGCATATTTATTTTCATTGTTACACCGCGCATATTGTCGAGTTACTCAATTATTACACCAACCACTGCACATATATAAAATGTATCAAATTTACACATTAAACCATTAAAAACGCTCCGACATCACAGATTTATTTCTAGTGTGAATTTAGCAATGAATATACTCGTATAGCTCCCTGATGATGTCTTAGGACCGAAACTTGTCGGAGCGTTTTTAATGGTTTAATGTGTAAATTTGATACATTTTATATATGTGCAGTAGTTGGTGCAATAATTGTGTAACACAACATATTATTTAATATAATTTAGAATTCTGTACAGTTAAAACAATTTTGAAACCTGTACTCTTCCTACAACTTGCCCACCCTTTCCACTTCTGGTAAGACTAGAAGAATAGATATCAGCCCTTTAAACGCCGAGTTAAATCCCATCTGCCATCTGCTGGCATATAAGGAGCTCACCATATTTTCCACGTTAGCGGGTTAAGGGTTAAGGAAACCTGTTGGGTGTATCATATAACGCACAAACACTTCCTGGCTTATAAAATTTCAGAATTAAACATTGTTTAAAACGTTTTGAAAATTAAATAGTAATATTTTTAAAGGCGCACCGAAATATTTCTCCCGGAAATTAAAAGAAAATGAGGTGAAGACAGCGGAAGGATGTTGTTGGGCGATCAAGCAGACGGCGGGTAAGTCATGCTGCGGCCGATCGGGTTACAGTGCGCTGGGGTCTGGATTTCTAATGGGTTCCCTTGCACGTACATACAGACTACATATGGCTGATTATGTGTGTACTCAGTCACGACTTGAGCAAAATTCTACGTGCGCCGAACCTTCCAGAAAGTAACGACTATATAAGCCTGTATATACCATAAAAATCTGAGGGAGACATCAAAATAATCTTGAGAGTCGTGTTAGAGATCGCTCTTACACCAAAGTATATTCCTTTAACAAAATTCTTATGGGTGTAAAATCGATACTTTGAAAAGACAAGGCGCCAGCTGCAAGCATCGGTCCAACCCAAAAGAATTACCCTACCGATGAGCAGCACTCTTTGTAACTGTTTGTTTTATGATGCTGTATTCCCATAATGTGCACGCCCCACATCCTTGGCTGTATTAACTTACACGTTGCTCAACCCCAACCCTGACTTTGATTGATCTCCTGCTGCAGACAAAGAATTGCTTCCTCTTAACAACGGATGTGGCTTAGTCGTCCTATAAAGTATAAATAAACTTGCTATCAGATCAACCCCTAAGTATTATATTGTAAGTACCGTTGTATGATACTTACAAGGGGAGCTGGGAACTTTTAAATTACTGATGTATATCAGCAAAATGAAGAGTCATGTTGTATGAACAAAACCGTGTTTTTTAGCCGCAGAATCAGTGTACAATCTTTCACCTTTCAACCTTTAGAAAACCTAAATGCCGATAAAAAATATCAGGCGTTAATTTATACAAGCTGAAATTTACACCATGATAATTTATATATTTTTTTTATCCGTGCTTAATAGGTCCTACCAGTTGGTGGAGGTGTTCATACGGTGGGTTATGCTATCAGATGTTAAGACGAGACAGTCGGTTGTTACCATATCGGAACTTCATTTTGTTTTGTTGCATGACCCAATGAGATCAGAAGACTTCAGCTTCAGGATGCATCACGTTCGCTTCCGACGCAGGAGCCAGTTCATTACTGTTAATAACACATCATATCTTAGTACATTAATTATTGTCATATATTTTTAAACTTATTCTGAAAGTGAAAATGTCATCCTCCAAACACACGTTACCTTCGCTTCCTACAGGACATATGCTGTAACGAGTGTAATATCTCAATATTTTCAGATTGCTTATACAGATGTCTGTTTTGTCACGTACCTGCATATGGCCAGCAGTCACAGAATCTCCCGGCGGATACAGGCTTTCTATGCGATAAATCTGCTATGCTCAGAGGGACACAGTTAAAAGGGTTACCTGTATAACACTGAATTAAAATAAGTTAAGAGCGTGCGTATAAGGGACAAGATCTATCATTTGTGGCTAGCACTCATAGATCATAAAAGAGTCTAATTATTTGAATGGAGGCAGTGACGATCTTGTATAGCCTTTCACATCTCAGCATTCCTCGAGCAACACTGCAACATCCACAACATTTCCGTCGCCAAAGTTTGTATCCCGATGGAATTTCGAAAACGTTGACTAAATACACATCAACAGCTTTTCGGAAGTAATGGCTTAACTGTGATGAGTTCGGAAGGAAAACAAGCTATATGTGCGTATTAGTCAAGGAAAGGAACACATCTATTGCAACCAGTGCTCCTGATATTAAACACTAATATCAGGATGCTCACTTTATGGGCATGTAGCACGCATGATATATGACAAATGCATACAAATTCTTAGCTGACAAAAGTGAAAAAGACACTTGGGAGTAAAGGTAAGGGTAAAGGTAAAGATAACCATATGCATGCCTACACAGACCCTTATGGCTCCAGGAGGCTGAGGCTCCCAGAATTTCCACACAATCGGCACCACTTGGGAGTCGCATGCGCATATAAGAGGATAATGTAGAAATGACTCTGAAGAAACAGGCTACCAGAATATGGAGTGGATTAAATTGGCTCAGGATAGAAGAGAGTGGCGTGCTGTTGTTTATACGGTAATGAAAATTCGGTTTCCATAAAAGACGGAGACTGGACAGTTTTTGAAAGACGGATTAACGTAAAAACATTAACAACAAAAGTTTCGTCAAGTCGAATAATAATAATAATAATATCATTACACGTACCGCAACTCGTTACCACAGCATAGTTACAAATTTTTACCCTGCATAAAGGTGGTGGTCGTGGTGGTGTTAGTGGTGATGGTGATGATGATGGTGTTGTTAGTAGTGGTGATGATGGTGGTGTTAGTGGTGGTGGTGGTGATGATGGTGGTGTTAGTGGTGGTGGTGGTGGTGGTGATGATGGTGGTATTAGTGGTGGTGGTGGTGGTGGTGGTGGTGGTGGTGATGATGATGATGATGATGACGACGACGACGACGACGACGGCGGGGGCGGCGGCGACGACGACGGTGATAATGATGATGATAACGACGACGACGACGATGATGATGATGATATAGCCCACACTTGCCTTGAGAAGTTACCTCTTCATCGTAATGTGAAATATCAACATGTGCAGAACAATACGGTCAGGCCCGTAGTTGAAATCCGCAAGTTCGGAACGTAGGCAATAAATTACAATGGGACTTATTTAGCAGCAGGACCGACCGACAGCAGACAACACGCAGCATAATGTCCTGGCTTAATGTTGCCGTAACTCGGAATCGTAATCTTCAGCTTTTAAGGTATTACTTTATTTGTCGCGTTAATCACCAGCACTATCCAACTGAGATTAGTTGAGGCTTGTCACACACCAGTACAAACCAAACGCTACATATAGCCACAAGTGTATCGAATTTTTCCTTCATATTCATTTACCGAAAAAGTACATTATTACAAATTTGCAGGTGTGTACATCCTTCAACATCTGACACACCAGAAATTACGGTACGTAAAATGATTGAATGAATGACTAACCAACCAACAAACTAACTAACCAACTAACTAATCAAGTCCACGGAACAAAGTCCTTCTTGAGAAGCTCACGGTTCCTCAGCTAGTCAAAATATTCCCTTCATTTTGTGCATACCGAAAGTTCATTGCCGAATCACAAAAGCCGGCCACCTGTCCTATCCCGAGCCAGATAAATCCAGTCCAGGCCCCCATTCTACTTCTTAAGAACACATATTAATATTATTCTTCCATTACGCCTAGGTCTTCTAAGATTTCTCTTCCCCTCAAGCTGCTCCACAAAATCCTGTGGGCACCTCTCCTCTCAGATAAACAGGGCTAAATGTCAATAAATCTGAATCTTTTCAACAGTGGAAAAGATCTGTCATAGTTAGGAATACGCTGAACGTTACTTTCACTCTCACTTTATTTTCACGCCCCGTCAGAACGTCTGACAGCTCGGCGCCCGGCATTACTAGAGAATTGATTAATGCTGCTTGAGGAACAGTAGATGGAAGGGGGGAAAATACGGGTCTTCAACAAAAGTCATCGAGAATTAACACCCTAAGCAGATACGTAATTAATAGCCTGCGATCAACGTTAAAGGTGAATTTGATCAAGGCAGAAAGCGAAATGCACCCTTAGCGTATCACACTTTCGTACTAAAGTCACACTTGGAGGATTCTTTCCATCAGGCGTACATGGAGAAGACTTCTTACTGAGAATCTAATAATGATGCCATTCTTCGTTCTTACTGTCCTTAATACAGCTTCTATTTGCTCAGATTGTATAGATTCCACTTATGGAAAAAATCGGGATAAACCTGATCACGATCACGTCCAGGTACTACATCGGTATTAAAGCAAGGATAGTATGGTCTGTGTACTGAATAGAGTACGGGTTGGACGAACGGGGAATCATGGTTGGATTTTTGGCAGCCGTAAGAAACAGTTTTCTTCTTCAAACAGTTAAGACTGACTCTGTGGCCTATCCGGCCTCGTAATAAAAGGGTAGTTTGAAGACATATCTTGGAGCTCAAGCGGCCGGGATGTACAGTTGACCACTCGCCTCCATCCACTTTGCGATTAAGAAAGCGTGGATTGACACCTCCACTTCACATGCATCGATGGCGTGCACAGAGAGATTTTTCAAGTTTTACAATATTTTAGTTTCACACAGCAGTGCTGATGGAGAGTCAAATGTAATGGGATGTCACATCGTGTCAATCTAATCCATCGACAAGGTGTGACATTCAAGAAGTAATGAATCTTCAGTTCGCTTTTATTTACCAGTTTACCTGAATGGGATGAGCGAGATCACATGCAAGTCACATAAAACAAAGGAATGCTAGTCTTCGAATGTGTATTTTAAAGTCTACGTTCCGAATATGAAATAACGGTGTTGTCCACTAGACTGCAGGATTTTATGGATCCTGAAGTCCATTAACATGTTCACATCAGCCCGCAGTTGGACCTGTCATGAGTCACATCAATCCACTTCACACTTTTGTAATCTATTGCTTCAAAATCCATTCTAATATTAACCTCCCTTCCACAATTGCATTTTCTAAGTGGTCTCTTTCCTTCGGGTTTTAAAACTAATATTTTTATGCACGTCTAATTTTTACCATGCGTACTACAATCCCTAGCGAATTCTATGCTCCTTAATGCTATAACCTTAGGAATATAATTTGGTGAAGTCCTTATACACATTTCTACATAGTCCTGTCACTCCCACCGTCTCTCTTCTAGATATTTTCATAATTCATTTCTAAGACATGATGGGCCCGGCTTGTGCTTTTCCTTTAGTGTAGAACACCAAGCTTCATATACAAACATACAGAGTACAAGGTAAGGTAATAATTCACGGGCCTCACTTTAAACTGTACGGTCATATTAGGAAATGAGAAAATACAAAATTCTAAAATACATAAAAACCATTCCGTATTAAATCTTCTTTTACAACGAAATAAAAAATGAGGAATGTGTTGTTTCCTCCAATGATATGTCCATTAAAAATTTCTTGAAAACTGTTCAAGCAGTTAAAATTTAAAAGGGGCAGACAGTGATGTACAGGTAGCATGATAACGACGTAAGTTTTCTGCATGTTTTCTTAAGTTAAGAAATTGGTTGTTATAATAAAACCAACTAGATGCACTAATTTCTCAAATTTATTTTTGGGACAAAAATCTACGTGGTTCGGACAGTTCCTCTGTCCATCATCAGGAGTTTTTCACTGTATACACAGCAATGGTATATGTCATAGAGGTTTGCTGACAGCTTGCGAGCAGAATCAGGACGGAACACGTCCTGATCCTGCTCGCAAGCTGTCACCAAACCTGTACGACATATACCATTGCTGTGTATACAGCGAAATATTACGGTTACAACCTACGCATAAAAGAGTTAATACGATGAGAGACTAAAAACCAGCACATAGACTAAGTTGCGTATCAAAATATTTTATTATCGGAAGTTTAGGAGAAAGAGCAGCGGTGTTAAACCTTTAGGTTAAGTTTGTCATTAAGTAGAATTATCTAAGAAAATTTTCCGTAGACATGTTCACTAAAATCACAAACCTAGCAATAATGAATGAAATTTTAAGTCCTAAATGATATAATTTAATAACAAAACAACTATGTTGTTCAATTATTAATAATACCACGTGCAAGTCCAATAATTATTAATGCCAAACGTTTTTGACATGTGCCTAATTACTGATGTAATAAGACAGTTACAACCACTGATAGCAGAAGAAATATGTGACCACAATGTACACAGGTCTAAACGAAAATGTGTGCACCGAGCATTAATAACTGCACTGCCTCCTTCTCCGTTTGTGTGAGCCTTAAAACGTTTTTCGTTTATTTTACAACACAATCTTCCAGCCATCAAATTTTTGTAGTAATTCCTAATGCCTTTTTCAGTTCCCCTTCCTCTTCAGACCTCCGCCCCTCTCCAATAACATTAGGTCTACGAAAAGGTTCATTGCACCGAGCTTGTTCATGTGAACACTAATAAATACAAGTTGTCGGGGGCTTTTATTAAGGCCGGCCGGCCGGCCGGCCGGCTATCCGGCTGATTGTCTTGCTGGCTGGCTAGCTAGCTGGCAAGCAGCACGTCGGTACAGGCAGCACTTTTAGAGCTCCGGGGCACTGTGGCTGAAGAACGCTTGAGCTGGCGAAGAAGAAGAAGAAGACCTTTGATTAATGTGGAGGACCAAACATGCAGTCTGGCAGCTTGCTAGTCGTTTGGGCTGCTGGGAAGATGCTCACCCGCTCGACTGCATCTGTTTCTCTTGCCGAAACAAACTGCTATCATGTATGGAAACTGAGGAATTACCACGCACGGAATGTGTAAACCGTCACCTTCAGTGTTGATCAGAAACAATCTTCTGTAATGTATGGGACCCTGGGATTTGGGATAAAGAGTGAAGGAGTAACAGGAAACGAAAACAAGACAGGCAATGTACATATAACGTAACACTGTGTTGCGTTCGTGTAACCATTTTTCCCGTAGAAAAGAAGTAACTACTACATATTCTGAGTGTGTGTGTGGCCTTAGTCATCAGCATGCCAGCGCATGCGCCGTATTGCATTGCCATCTGTGGCCTGTCTGGTTCTAACACAATTTTTCCAGAATATCTCATAAATTGCAAGACTTTTGTAAAAAAAAAAAATAACAACTTTCTCTCCAACTTTGTCTGAAACATTTCTCATTCTAAGAAGAATTGAGCGAAATATGATAAAAAAAATGTATAACGTTCTTCATATAAAGTACCCGTTATTCTTGTCAGATTTTAATGAGACTTGAGTTTTATCTACAGACTTTCGAAAAATACTCAGATATCAAATTTCTTGAATATCCGTTCAGTGGGAGCCCAGTTTTTCCATGCGGACGGAAGAACAGACATGACGAAGCATATAGTCGCTTTTCGCACGCATAAAATGTCGATTGACTATCTTCATGATTTTACACTTTACCAAAAAAGGAGACTGAAATAGGCGGGACATTTTTAAAGCAATGAAGTGAAGAGGAACGCTTCCAGGTTTGTGGACAAGCAAACCTGAAGGAAAAAGACCATTTGTAAGATCTGGGCGTAGGTGGGTGATAATACTAAAACATCTTAAATAATAGGATGGCGGGGAGGGGTGGGGGGTGGAATGGACTGACCACGCTTAGGATAAGTAATGGACTTTCGGGGTGTCATAAAATGTGCGGTATTTCTCGACTAGCTGAGGAACTATAACTTGTTGGAGAAGACTCTCTCTGCTCCATGGAGTTGGCGAAATATAGGATTCTCGGCTTAGGTCTGTATACGAGGAATATACGTAAACATTTATCCCAATCAACAATAAACTACTGTAATGTATGCAAATGTAGGAGTGGCCCTACATATGAGAAACTCACATGACCCTTCGACTTTATGAGAAAGAGACTTCTATCATGTATGGAAACCAAGGAGTCGCCCTGTATCCGAGGAATACAAATGACTCTTATTTTTCGTAAACATGGATAACCAAAACAGAGTTGTGTAACTTATGGGATACTAGACGTCACACTGCACAAGATGAATACGCATGACCCAGACTACAAACCAAAACAGGAACAGGACACGAATTGTACGTAAATTTTAATACTGAGGAGAGTTCGTGCAACCACTGTTGCTGTGGAAAGGGAATACGTATTACATATTCTAAGTGTGTATTTGTAGCCGTAGTTATCCGAGATGCAACGCGCATGTGACGTATTTTATGGTCAGCTGTGGCCTGTCCGGCTCTACAATATTTTTCCACATTATCTCATAAAGGGCACGAGTTTCGGAAAAGAACGTTACATAACATCAATTATGTGTTTTGATTTTCTCTACAAATTTTGCTTGAAACATTTCTCACTCTAATAAGAAATGGACGAGAGATGATAAAAAATGTATATTGGTCTTCACACAAAGTGCCCGTCATTCTTAACAGCTTTTAATGGAAATCGAATTTTCTCGACAGATTTTCGAAAAATACTCGAAAGTCAAATTTCATGAAAATCCGTACAGTGGGAGCCGAGATGTTCCAGACGGAAGGAAGGACGGATAAACATGACGATGCCAATAGTTGTTTTTCGCAATTTTGCGAACGCGCCTAAACACACAACTTACAAACACAAAACACAAAAAACAAACCCTTCTGATGTGTTCAAAACTTGAGGTCATTTCAACGAAGAATAATGCAGAAGTTCTGAATCTTCTTCACTCTCATCATCATAACAATATACAAGAAACATTTTGATTTATATTTCACGGTCGTTTTTTGGGGTAATATCTGGATGTGTTAAGCGGTACAATACCATCAATATACAACGAATATTTTAATCTAATACATTTATTTTCGCGTTTCACGGTTTTTTGAATAATGAAATTAAATCGAAATTCTTGCCGTCATCTGATAACTCACAAACAACCGTACGGCTTATTACGTCACCGCGCCTACATTTATGCTATTTGTAAGATAGCATCAGAGTTAAAACAGATGATTCGGATATCTGAGGTTCAGTAACAACCGCAAAAAACGAAGAATTTTTACAAAATGCTACATTTCATTGAACTGTTTACACGAATCACCGAATGCACCTCGATTTATGAATATAATTTTATTACATAGTAATCATTGACATGTTTCTAACACTAATGTGGCCATCTTCAAGGTGATGAGGACAAGAATACAATTACAATTACAATATTTTAAATCATTCAACAGTTGAAATCTTATAATTTTTGGTTAAAATTCAGGTTTAAATAGTAAAATATCGATAAGTATGAAACATTAGAAGTCAAAAAGCCCTTATATGGAGTGTAGTTCTGTGGAGTGATGTACGTAGAAGATGCATGTGGTGAACTGTGATCAAGATGGAGAGCGACAACGAATGGAACAGACTGCACAGTGAACCAGCGGTTCACTCTGTGCAGTCTGTTATATTCATAATTACAAGTTCAGGTGTTGGTTCCCTTAAAAGGTTTATAATCGGATTAATGCATGGATCATGGAATATATTAAAATGTCTTTATTTTTTTTAAATATACTAACTGCGACCGGCTCAACCACTGAAATCTTTGATCTCGGACTGACAGGACACACCAACATTCCGTACGGTAGGATCGACAGTTCTGTAAAAGTGTCTGCGGAATATACTTTAAAAAAAAGTATTTTTTCTTGTTCTTCGCAAGTGCAATTTAGTCCAGTAATTACACAATACCGACGTAACATCGATAAAACTGATGTAATTTTCAAATTTATAAGGTTAGAACCTCAACCGGGTTAAAGTCTTCGCGGTTTTGTGCGTCCGCCCAGGTAAATGATAAAGGAGTACATTTAAATAATTACTTACTTACTTACTCACTCCATGGTGCAGAGTTCTTCTTGAGCAGCTAACTGGTTTGCAGCTAGTCAAGAAATTCCCCGCATTTCACGGAACCCGAAGGTTCATTACCGCATTCACAAGCGTCCGCCACCTGTCTCTATCCTGGGCCAGCCCAATCCA
>Ga0131853_10013092_pt1 | contig 15196 bp, 12 predicted proteins | sample TergutLab28metaG_FD_92764 | JGI IMG/M metagenome (GOLD analysis project Ga0131853, IMG submission 92764) | Labiotermes labralis P1 segment gut microbial communities from Petit-Saut dam, French Guiana - Lab288 P1 (version 2) (version 2) | ecosystem: Host-associated > Arthropoda: Insects >...
TATCATTTACGTCAGTACAGATTCTGGCATTTGTAATTGTAACCCACCTGAACAGGAAGTGTTGTTTTGCGTGATTTCAGACTTCCACCACAGTGCAAATGAGATCTGCATTCTTCTGGGATGTTACGCAGTGTAGATTGGTTGTTAGTTACCGACGTCTGGGAGCTGCCTATCGGTCCCACCTTCAGTGGTCGAGCAGCCTGCTTATGCTTGATCCTTGAAGATAGGAACGCTAGGTTCTCCTGAAACGTCGGTATGTACCAATCCACGCTATGTAACATACCAGAAGGGCGAAAATCCTAAGTGTTATTTCACTGAGGGCTTTTTTATTTATTGTACACAGCCTGTTAGGAGCAAGGTGAAGTAAAAGTTTAGCTGTAGGGTTGGAGTCAGACTTTTGTTGTTGTTGTTGTTTACACCGTGCATTGTGGCGCATTTATTACAGTGTAAAACCGCCCAAACGCACATCTACTATAATTTAATTTTACACAGTATCTTTTACATTTTTCGAGCCTTAAAGACTCATCATCAGGAAGATACTTGTAAAAATACAGGCAATTTGTTATATGTCCACGTGGTGTATGGTGAGTCAGCAATATGTGGATACACTGGTATTAAAATAGGAGTTATTATGGGACATATAAAAAAGTAAATATATTTACTTACACCATATACGTGGATGTATATATCGTAATGCCTATATTTTTACAACTATCTTCCTGATGATGGGCCTTGAAGTCTCGAAATATATTGAAGATATTGTGTGAAATTAAATTATAGCAGATGTGCATTTGATTAGTTTTACATTGTAATGAAGCCCGACAGACCTCACCAGGTAATCTAGCCCTTTGTTTGTCAAACGTTCTAGCAGTACAACTACTCATATTTATGCATCACTTAAAAAGTCAGTTCAGTGTGAAATTGCGTAATTCGGAAATAATTTCCCCACAAGAATCACTGGAGGTGTGTGGATGAGGTCTGCCAAGTTAACCATTATTTATTCCAGCTGTTAATACTTCGACAGCTATTTTTTCCCCCGGTATTACGTGTATTTTACGGTAAAATGAAGGAAGACTAACAGGATTGGTCACATCTGGCGTAGGAACTCCCTTCGAAAACGCGTTGTTGAAGGAAAGATAGAGGGAAGGGTAGAGGTGACGGGAAGACAAGGAAGAAGACGTAAGCAGCTACTGTTTGACCGTAAGGAAGGGATAGAATACTGGAAATTGAACGAGGAGGTACTGGATGGCAGTCTGTGGAGAACTCGCTTAGGAAGACGAATTACGAGCATTCCTGAGTGACTGTGGAGCCTTGGGGCGCGAGGTACTGTGTTGTCGTTCGCGTGTTGATGTCCGTGCTGTCTTTGCGTCTGATTCCTTTTTACCACAAGCAGTATGATTCTTAATTTTTTCTATTTAGTGGAATTATAAATAAATACACAAGCATTATTAGTGCGCTGACACGCTGTGCGGTGCCAGTACGGAAGGTTTCTTTATCTCCCCCTAAATATCAGTTTCCGCCCCTGTCGATTAGACAGCAGGTAATCCCGTTTCAAACCAGTGCAGTCGGTCGAAATTTCCTGAACGCATTGCAGCTTAGTGGCATATAAAGATGAGTACCTGTAACTAAGCCACCTGAATTTGCATATCTAGTACCAATAGATATCATGATTGGTCCATAAATTGTTCCACATTCTAGGAGACACCTCCCCCAGTCTTGGCAACAGAAGGGTGACATGAAACACGTTCCGTGCCGAGGAGCCACAGTGCCGAGTGACTTCGATACCTGTCTGATATGTGGCGGTTTATGCTCCATGCATGTGCACTGATACATTTCCTCCAGTCCCGTAAGGACAGAACTGCAGCGGATGCCAGTGGCCTCACGGTCTATAAGGCGAGGGTGTGCGGTGACTCGAGTGCTCGCTGGGAATGTGGGATCTTATCTCGCCGGCGGCATGGATGTTGTGAGTGATGTATTGTCTGCGCGACGGGCTGATTACTTGTCCAGATTCCAAAAGAGTGTAGTGTGTCCAGTGAGTGTGATTGCGAAGTGGAGGCCGTGACCCGGAATCTGGTCTAAGCGCCACAAGGGGCAATGGGGGAATAAACTGCAATAATTATGCTGAAAATTCCACCGTACAAAATTCAGTTGCCTGGGCTACCATGCTGCCGAGATTTGTGAACCCCTTTCAACCGTTATAAAATTATAGGACCATGTTAATTTGGCGTTAATATTGATCTCACCTCTCAAGTTTGGACAGCGCTGGTGATTTTGTCGTTATGACTTGAGTACTAGTGAGGAGGTAACCAGTAGCACGCATTTTTGACACTTCTTTTTCGTGCATCTGGACCAAATTATTATTCCATACCTACGGTTCGCAATACATCATACAGAGACGAGGTTCGTAAAGGTTGAGAGAATGTTCATGTGCTAAACAACAACTGCAGCACGGCAACATACAACTTATTAACCACAATAAAAACGCCGTAAAAGTATACTAAATAAAAATCCAACTAGATGCAACAGTATGCAGTCTGGTTTATTTTACTGCATTGTCACTCTACATGTTTCGGGTGTCACCGCACCCATCATCAGGAGTGCTAGAAACTAACCGCAGCCTCCGGTACAGGTCATAATATCGGTCCAGCTACTTCCCTCCAACGTGGCCAGATCGGGACTCTCCCGATCTGGCCACGTTGGATCTGCGGTGACACCCGAAACATGTAGAGTGACTTTGTAGTAAAATAAACCAGACTGCCTACTGTTGCATCTAGTTAGATTTTTATTTAGTGAATTATGATACACGGAACCGTGAGCTTAAAAAAACGCCGTAAAAGTGTTAATGTTTTATTGTTTTGATGAATTTTACTTTTTAAAAATGTTTATACCATCTTAGTTACAAATTAATTAACCTGTGTATTGACACTACCTGGATGAATGCTGTAATATAATGCGAATTAATTTTGTAATCTACTCGCTATTGGCTGGGCGGTCCGGGGATCGAATCCCGGTGGGGGCGAGATTTTTCGCATCCGTCCAGACGGCCCTGATGCTCACTCACCCTCCAGTACAAGGGGTACCGGGTCTTTCCCGGGAGTAAAGCAGCCGGGGCATGGCGTTGACCACCCACCCCATCTAGCGCCGAGGTTAAAGAAAGAGTAGAACTATACGTCTACTCCGCCTCTGGGCCTTCGTGGCCTGTTCTAGGGCGAACTTTACCTTTACATTTATTATTTAGTTTTAAATTTTGGTGTAACGCTTCCTAAAGACGGCGTAAATGACGCCCGCAGAACGTAGGAGCAATAGCAGACTGTTTTATGTATAAAATATTCTTTGGTGTTATGAATAAACGGTAAAATAGCATGAAGTTCCTATAAAATTTTAACGAAAGTCAGCTGTTTCAGACGTTTATTTAGGGAAGCACACATAATATTCATTAGAAATTGCTAATGATTAATTAGTACAACGGAATGATGCCCGAATCCACTCATATTAATGTCACATTTTTCTGGTTTTCCTATCAAAAAACTGTACTTCAACTTCATTTTTAGTAGTGGCACTTCGTCTGTGCTGGATGTTAATTACAATATCGTACGTCCATGATCTCTTTTCTGGGAAGGGGGTGCGTTATGGTAACGTTGTTACTGGATTAGGAGTGGCGCCATATTCAGCCCTACGTCTCGAGAAGACAGAGATAAATGACCCTACGCAACAGAAACAATACATTTTATACCCGGAACCTAACATGTTCGTACTTTCCGCTCTTTCGTTTCAGAGTGGTAGTGAAATGTGTTGCTCTGCTATCGCTCCCATTTCGCTCTGCTGTCCGACACCGTGACTTCAGGCGACAGGTTTTTGGTACGTGAACCGGAAAGAGGAACAAATAAAAGGCTAAGATTTATAAGTTGTAGACTCGAGCAGCACATTATCGCTTGATAAAGGGTAGCTTCAAAGACTGAGTACTACTTTATTTGTGGCTACGTCTAGAATGTTCCACGTAGGAATGCGATATTTTGTGCTTACATATGTATATGGCGTGAATATAGTGTTATGTTGGTGCTGTGGAAAGTAAACGAAATACAGTTTCGAAGAGACAGAAAGCTAGTGACGAAGGCGGAGTTTTAATGTTGACTGGAGCAGAGACACGGAGATTGCGACAAGGGCCATTTGAAATGTCATTTACAAGCTGCAGTTGTTACAATTAAACTGTAGTTTTGCCTTTTGTTTTGTATGGGCGTGGAACTTGGTCGCTCGCACTGAGGGGGGAACGTAGATTGAGGGTGTTTGAGAATAGGGTGCTGAGGAGAATATTTGGGCCTAAAAGTGACGAGGTAACAGGGGAGTTGGGAAAACTACATAATCTGTACTCCTCACCCAGTATTTTTCGGGTGATTAAAACTATTAGAATGAGATGGGCAGGGCAAGTAACTCGTATGGGAGTGATCAAAGGTGTATACTGGGTTTTGGTGGGGATACCTGGGGGAAAGAGACCACTTAGAAGACACAGGCGTAGTTGGGAGGATAATATTAAGATGAATCTTCCGGAAGTGGAATGTGGGGGTATGGACTAGGTAGATCTGGCTCAGGATAGGGACAGGTGGCGGGCATTTGTCAGTGCGGCAGTGAGCCTTCGGGTTCCATAAAATGCGGGGAATTTCTTGACTAACTGAGGACCAGTTAGCTTCTCAAGAAGGATTCTGCTTCACGGAGTGATTGATAAATTGTTACAGTTCGTTGTCCTTGGAGTTATGAATGTGTCTGTCTGTAAATAAATTGCACCTTTTCTATCAGTAATTGCTGCATTTCAGCAAACGTCAGGTGTTTCTCCCCAACCTGCAGAAACATATCAGCGAACAAAAAAATAATGTTAGCGACCTTTCGTCTCTCAAATCTACTTTCAGATCTTTAACTACACCGGATGATTGACAGACGCCGAAGGACAATTTCGTTGAAATTATTCAACAACCCATAAAAATAATTTTCTTCAAGGCTCCGAGACTTTAAACTGGAAAAACTACGTCTGAATGCCTACAGATGATGTTGAATTTGGCAGTGATGATGTGACAGTGCGGATGCTGATGGTAGTAATTGAATTACGCAATAGTGACACTGTGAAAGGTACCCTCACCGATGGAGACTGTAACAGTTTTATTGGAGTGTACCTTACGTAGGCGAACAAGCGTTTTATATTATGAACTTCCGAAAAAGTAAAAATGTTCTCTGTTTACCGACTGACACTTGACTGTTACGTTATCCATTTCTGTTAGAAGTTTAAAAGCAAACATTTATAACTTTATGTTCATTGGACCGTGCAAAAAGAAGAATAAAATACCAACTTGATGTCACTTGCTATTTTATTACACTTCTTATGTGCTCAACATGTTTCGGACATTAATATATCCATCATCAGGAGCTTGCGACTATTCTGTTGAATTACCACATTGGTCGTATTGTTCTGTAAAGACGGAGTATTTAGTATTAGCGTAAATTATGATGTGTAGTGGTGTGTGTTTGGTGTGACATGCTTTGTCGCTTTGTTCTAGTTGGTAAGCGTATTTCTGTTGATGCTACACACGTGAGAACACAATAATCACAAAGCAAAAAAGACCATAACAGTCAGTATAAACAGAAATACGCTTACCAACTACAACACAACGACAAAGCACGTCACACCAAGCACACACCACTACACACTACAATTTACGCTAATGCTAAATCCTCCGTCTTTAACAGAACAATACGGCCAATGTAGTAATTCAACAGAATAGTCGCAAGCTCCTGATGATGGATATATTAATGTCCGAAACATGTTGAGCACATAAGAAGTGAAATAAAATAGCAAGTGACATCAAGTTGGTCTTTTATTCTTCAGCAAACGTATATAATTTAGCCAGAAATCCCAAATGTCAGAAATCTCACTAAGAAGTGCGACGAGTAAGTGCAGTGACTACTTAAGCAACCCTGAGCTTGAGAGCTTTAGGCGCATTCGTACAATTGCGAAAAGCCACAATTAACTTGTTGTTTCGTGCGGACGGACGGACAGAAATGACGAAGCTAATAGTCGCTATTCGAAATTTTGTGAACGCGACTAACAAGAGACGAACATTCATGCCCTCAGCGGGATTTGAACACACAGTCCTAGCATTCGAGCGACCGCCGGCCTACGCCTTAAGCTCACTGTACACTCTCAGTTAAACAGCGATATTACTGTGTGACATACCTGTCGGAAAAACTGAGTAAACTGCTCATTTTTGACAGGAAGTAGCGCAGATCTCAGAACTCTCCTTTCCAGTCGTCTTTCACACAGATAACTGCGAAGTTCACTCAGGGAATCCCACAGTTTCCTCATTTTACCTGACATCACGATGGCATCATCTCAAGGCACATCCGTTTCTAGCAATTCATTCAGCAGATGAGCGTCGCATGATATATTCCTTTTCAAATACCGCTTCTTACTCCACATTTTACGCTTTCTTTTCGTCTTTTTTAATAACGCTGTGGTCGATGTGGCCAGCAAACAGCAAACGACAGCCTTTTTTTAATCCACCATAGTCACACGCACAAGAATACACATAGAACTGATAAAAAAAAACTGACGAACCTGATGTGAAACCTATGCTGTGCCAGAGAACATTCAGTTCAGTTTTCCGTGCAGTTTTTTAGACAGTTAAACTGCATAGTTTAACTTAGAGTGTATGGGGCCGTTTAGACATTCGCATCCACCGGGATCGGCCTTTCCTCATTTAGTCGCCCTTATAACATTTGACGAAAAGTACTAGTTCATAGTACGTTACAGCTTTCTCCGTCTTAGGTTTAGGTGTTCTCCACAGCTGTCTATTCTCAAACGCAATTAAGAATTGAGACTCGGAATACTGTAAATCTGGATTGAATAAGGTGCATGAGCGTGTCACGAAGCCAGAATGTTAAACAAGATCATAATGTGGCTTTGTCTAGAATGTTTCGAAATAGAAATGCCATAGAACTGTCGAACCCCAAGTACAGTTCACGACGTAGTGGGGAGGCAATACAGCAGATGAGAGTTGCTGATTTTCTGTTGCCCAACACTGGGGAGGAGGGGGGGGGGGTATTTTGTTGGCTGTAGTTACGCTGTGTCTGTATTTTGAACGAATTACTTGTGTTACAGATGTCTAAAAATACATTCTTAATTAAATATGTGGTTTTTATGTGTTTTTATTGTCGCTTCGGTTTCCATTTTATGCTGGTCCACAGGCTGGAGCCTCTAAATTCCTATTTATTTCCATTGTCTTGCTTTCTTGGTGTGTTCCAGTATCTGGCTGGACCGTCTTGTTCCGGATCATGCCATAGGTTTCTTTCGTCTAAATTTTGATTGCATTGCATGTCTCTGTCCCTGTTCTGTTCATCCCCCTTTGCATGTGGCAATTCCTCTGATGTATTATAAAGCAGCTGAAGTGCATATTCTCTCGTTTGAGAAACAGTAGTGCGTACAGAATTTGGCGAGAATTTTTTTTTAAGCAAGCACTGAAGAGGCGGAGATGGCACGATGAATTTCATTTAAGAAAAACATGTTTGGAAGACGTGGACAGTTTTTCAGCTGTTTCAGGTCCAGGGTATACAGCTGCTGCAGTGTATGGGGTGTTAATATTAGGATGTGCACGCGAGTATTTGCATTTCCTGTGTATTTCCACACATGTGTTACTGTTGTAGAATTTCTTTGAAAAAAATTCATAGAATTATTTATTCATTTTGTAGTCTTACGACTGATCCATAAGCCCGGGTTTTCCACAGATTGCGATCTAGTGCTTCCTCTTCAAATCAGTGTCCTCTCGTTTCCTTAAGTTCATCCAGTAGCTGCTTGAATCTTCATCCTCGTCTTCCCGCCACTTCTGTCCTTCCTCCGACTTTGCCTTCAATAACGTGTTTTCGAAGGCAGTTCTTAGACAAGATGTGACCAATCCAGTTAGCCCCCCTTCTTTTTATTGTACGTAGGTTATTCCGTTCCACCTTGACTCCGTGTAACACTTCAACGATTTTCACACGATCGGTCCAACTTCTCCATCCTTCTCCTTCTCCAGCACCACAACTCGAAACTTCCGAGGTTTTTCTAATCTACTTTCCGAAGTGTCCAAGTTTTAGCACCGTACCAAACTATGCTCCAGATGTGGCAGTGCGGTTATTACTGTAATAAAAGTTGAGCGTCACCGTCGATTGGATCGATACAATTACCGCTCCGTATTCCTTAGGGCCGGTTTCATATCTGGGCCCCGTCAGTGTCTGTGCTGACGGTTTTCTCGTGGTCTTTCTTAGACCTTCCAAGTATATGCCAATACAGTACTTTATTAGATCATGACCACTTGCTAACCCATACGGTCTTATTTGTTAGCACTACTGCCTTTCGACGCTGTATGATCTCGCCGTCCATTCTTCACAGTGTGCATCGGCTAGGGTGATGGAGACGCGAAAATATTCATTGCTTGAGTGGTGTGTTCCTGTGGTTGTGTTGGGGTGGATTTTTGGCGTGGTGTGTGTATTTTAAATTCCGGAAAAGTGGTTTGGAAAATGCGTTTTCCCTGAATGTTTTTCGCGCCATATGCAGAAATCGGCTAATTACTTTGATATGCAGATCTTTAGAGTAATAGAGTAATGTTAGTGTCGTTAAAATGTAGGGCGGTGACCTAAATATTCAGTGGACTGGATTGGCACTTGCGATAGTAAAATGTATTTATGACAGTGGTATTGGTTCAGAAAAAGATAACCCGTAGATTATATTAGACTTACCTTCGATTTTACATAATAACAAACGTTTTGGAATATTCAAGATTTACAATATGCAAGCTTACCGTAATCATGAGATAAGAATTTGGGAATAAGGAAATAATAAAAGCCAGATAACACAGCCCCAAGCTACGATAGAAACAGAGTTTGATGTAACGGTGGATTAGCACACCGGTTGGAATTACATATTTCAACAATATAACGAACTGTAAAAATGTAGTCCGAATATTGTATTTTCGTATGCCTAACAAGTTGTGACACTTAACTGAAAGAATTTACAGACTGTCTCATTGTTAGAACATGTACAGTATGACAGAAATGTAAAGCCAACAGTGATTTCCATTTTTGTTCTGTGACTAACGAATGCACAATTATTTCACTGACTTCATGAAAACTGTAGCAACAAAATGATTTTAGCCCACTTTAGTGTAAATAGGAAAATTTTAATGTCTTAAAGATTCTATAATATTGAGATTCCAACGAGTATAATGTGAGAACTTGCATAAAACCTATGTGAAACATCTTAATTGTAAATTGTATTACCAACAGCTGTATTTGAAATACTTGTGTAACTTTTCAAGGTATTGATTGCAAGCTCCCGAGGATGACACGATAGTGTCAAAACATGTAGGAGTGTGATAATTTGTGACATAATTGTGCATTTGTTGGTCATAGTACAAAACAATAAAAGATGCACGGTACATGTATTAAAATAAGTGATTTTCCTTGTATATGAATTGTATCCCTGATGATGGCCGAGCACATGCCGAAACATGTAGCAAACAACAGTGTAAATACGTTAAAGTCCTGTATAATTTTCTAGTGTAGATAGTGTTTTGTTTATTACATATAGAGGTTTCAGGGCTTGTATTTTTACTGTATTTGTTTTACTGGTCTCAGGGTCCGTTAGGTTTTATTCAAAAGCAAATGGCTCCACAGCAAACTGCAGCTGAACAAATTAGTTTCGTTTCACATTTGGTACGTAGGAGTCAATAAATCTGCCAGTTCCAAGTGGCTGCGACGTAATCTTTTGGCGCGCAGCGTGTGTTAATGTGCTTGTGTCAGTAAACATCCTGGAGTAACCGACGTACATAACAAGCTAGCGCTGCGACTCAGGTGACTCTGCTACGTCATCGTATGATCGTGGTCTGAGCCAATGAGAAACCGCGGGCTCGTCCCTTCTGACTGTTACCTAGCCACGGCCCCGGCTCGCCTCACTTGTTGATGTAAGACTGAGGCACGATAAAACTGATGTGTGACGTGGCCATTTGTACTCTGGCATTGAGACACATGTTGTTCGCCATGAATATCCCGTGGGATCGAGACGGACTAAAAGTGCGTAACGGACAGTACCAAGCGGGATAGTTTAAGCAGCTAAGGCAGGCGTTCTTCACCTCTTTTTTTTTGTGCCATGGACCCCCTTGAGTGTCTGTTGAAACTTAGGGACCCGTTCTGAGAAAAATGTATTTGAATGTATAACATAAAATACATAGATATAGAATCTGTATCTTTAGTAATAAATCTGTAATATAGATTGTATCACTAAGGAAATCGATTATACTCAAATAAGTTTTACAAATATTAAAAAAATCACAAATGTGTCATATGGTACTATATGAACGTTAGTAATCCGTTGAATCAAAAACAAGACTGTAAATAAATTTAAAAGACAGGCCAGTTGAAATTAAATTTCATTTTTTAACGGTGTTTCAGTGCGAAGGCAAATGTATTCTCGTTTTTGGAGTCCAGAGATCATAAATTACCTTATTGCCTCCATTCAGTTTTGAACGAAGAGATAAATTCTATTTAATGTTTTTATTTTATTTTAATAATAATAGTACAAAATAAAAAAAAAGATGCGTTTGAGTTAGAGTTTAGTGAAAATAAGGTTGTAATCGCCCCCCCCCCCCCATCGAAGTTCTCGGACCCTCTGAAATATATCCACGGAACCCCAGAACGGCTGCGTCAAGGGATAGTAATGCGTGATTTGAGTAGTGTGGAGGGATGAGTTGGTCTTGAGATTTTACGTCTCTCGCTCGTGTCCTGACGGTCCGTACTGTGTTTGCGGAATCCATCCAGAACGTATTTTTAAGCCCTGTATCGTATTTCACTTAATTTCTCCCCTCATGTGCGCCAACGCCCCCACGTGAACTGCTTAGGATCGCGTTGGGTTTTCATGTCCGAATGTTGTGTGTTTATCTGGAACGGAAATTAATTTTTAACGCTTTAAAGCCCAGGTGTCGTTACTGCATAACAACCACCATCTCATTTTACAGTTTTCTGCATTTTACAGTGCATTCTGTTATGGGTTTGTATTCAGGAGCAGCGTGCGTGTTGTTAGGCGGGAAGTGAATTAAAAATGTGTCACTTAAAAGGGTTACAAGGCACGCGGTGGCGCAGTTGGTTGAGGCACTGCGCTACAAACCGGAAAGTCGCAGTTTCGATTCCCGATGGTGTCATTGTAATTTTTCATTGACATAGTCCTTCCGGTCGTAGTATGTCCCTGGGGTTGACTCAGCCTCTTAACAAGAATGAGTACCAGGAATATTTCCTGGGGGTAAAGGCGGCCGGCGCGTAGTGCTGACAAACTTCCACCTTCATGTGCCAACTCTCTTGAAATCTGGGAGCCTCAACCTCCTGGAACCCTCAGGGCCTGTCCAGGCCTGTACAGTGATTGCTTTACCTTTTTGCAAGGGTTACATAGGGTAAATTGTGTTGCACTGAATGCGAGGAGGCCAAGGCCACCCAAGACTGTGGAGCCGATGATGATGACGACGAGTGTGTACTGAATGTGATACGCAGTTAGTGTTGGTGTCCGAGTTTCGAACGACACAGCGAAGTGCCATTAATGTATTTCAGTAACGACTAAAGTTTATGCCCTGCAGGCAGAAGGTACCGGGTGAACCCTTTGACGCCGGAATTAAATCCCTCCGAGCAACGCTGCCTGCCGGAATTCTTTACTGGGGATTTTAAATTTTAATGCCTACTTAAAAAAAAAAAGAATATCTCATAGACTTTTCCTTCAAATTAAATGAAATATAATTTTGCACTCTGCTTACGAATTGGTTAATCCGGGGGAAAATGCTCATTTATTTGTATAATAAATTTAGGCCTGTGAATCGCATGTATTGTATAAAATGTGGTGTACACAGTTCATTACTTACATAATTCCGGCTGCTGCGTACGGTCCGTGGCACCTTGGATTACTGTTTCATCACGACACACAGTATTCACAAAGAGGGTGATATATTACAAATTTAATTTTGTGTGATATTCCCCGAAACAAGGCACAACGCACAGGCCTACGTCACATCTGGCGCACTGTGCCCTTTCTTTGGCCGCGACAAGAACAGACGGCAGAGCAATGGGTTAATTCCGCTGGCCAGTGTTTGTTATGGTTACTTCTGCTGAGGCTTCCTGATGTTGTTCCTCTTCTTCTTCTTCTTCTTCTTCCTCAAAATAATCTTCTAACATCGCCATTTTTCGCAACTAATTCCGGGTCGATGTTCGCGACCTGAATTTCACTGATGGCTTCCTCATGTTTTGTTATCTTTTTTACAGGCCTTTGCTCGATACCCAAATCGTCTGCCTTGTTTAGATTACTCGGCACAGTTTCAGAAACGTAATACCAGGAGATATGAACATTTTCAACAGTGACAGCAAAACAGATCTAAAGCTTCGATGTGACAGCTGTATAAAAATTCCAGTTATTCGAGGGTGCCCAAGACGCTTTTACTAGATTGGCGGCTGTGTGTTGCATGTTACTACCCCATAACCCCTACAGATTACCTCAGCACTACGAGAGGCATGCCTGTGGGCCCTCCTGTAACTGTAAACATCGAGTTTTGTGGATATCTCCGATTTTTTAGCAATAGTTATGTCTGAATTATATGGGTACAGTATGCCAGTGACAACCTTTCAGTTCAACAACTAGAGTTCGCTTGATATTTCAACCCACAGTGAACTCAAGAGCAAGCTATAGTCAAAGCAAGCAGTGTCAGGACCGTATTAGTCAGCTGGGAAAAAATGCGCAGATGCTAAGTGTCTATGTATACAGTATATCGGCGTTTGTGAGGGGTGTAGGAGGTGGAGGAGTACATTCTGGCTCAGAATGAAAGTCTGGCCTTCAAGGATCCTGAAGCATAGGAAGCCACAGCAGGCAACCGAGTAGGAGTAAACAAAATTCCTCCAAACTTCGACACACTGCGACGTCTTTAGAAGTCGTTCGGCGTTAAAGGGTTTTAAGGGGAAAGGTCAATATTTTGGGAGATGATTTTATCGGTCATTGTAGGAAGAAAACATTTCCTGTGAACATGTGTCTAATTGGGCGTGCTTAGCGAGATAGGGTTGTTTGAATCTACAAATAAAAAAGGATTGTCAGTGATGATAATGAAAGAGAAATTGCCAAATGTTAATTACATTTTAATTCAAATTCGTTACATTTCACAATAAATGTTCCAAAATCCAACCGTCAACTTAATTGCAAGTTTGTAAATCATGTGCGAAGATGGCGTGTTGTTCGTCTATTTTAACGTTTCTTTATGCAGGCAGCGACATCCAAAATGCGAGTGAGCAATTCGTCTCGTGTATCCATGTTTCTAATGTAAACTTCACTTTTTTATCCAGCCCCACAAACAAAAGTCTAACACAGTTTTGTCTGGAGATTCAAACCTCTCCATCTCGGTAACATTCAGAATTACACACATGTGTTTATGAGCCTTTTTCTCACAGTGACCTACCACCTCCCAAAATATTGACCTTTCCTCCTGAATCGCCACGTACGGGCGGTAGGAAATGTGAAGGAAATAGACCACTTTCGAGATCTAGACATAGATTGGAGATAGGAGTAAAGTTTTGAAATGAATATATTAAATAACCTGTGTGTGTGTGTGTGTGTGTGCGTGTGTGTACTAGATGAACGTAGCACAGTGGCGGCTTTGTGCAATGCGACTAATTCCTTGATCACGTAAGCAACAGTTAGCGTTTCTAGAACTCTTCTGGCTTAGTTAATTTCGAGATTGAACGCGTGGAACGGTTTTTTGGTTGAAGTAAGGCAGGCCCGCTCAACCTTGTGTGTGTTGCGGACAGCTTCAGCAAAATTTGGTCTGCATGCGGGCAACATGAAATTAATTTCAGCACTCTAAGATTGTTTAAAAAGACCTATGCATCCCGTTGTTTTAGAGTATAAAAAAGAAGTGGACAGATATACCATCAAAATACAAAATGGTTTACTCAGCTACATGTTTCGACCCCGTGAGGTCATCATCAGGCTGATATCTAAAACAAATGAAGGAAGTATACAAATCATCGTACTGGAAGAGAGATCTCGCTACGCATAAGCTATGTTACAATTCAGTTTTTTGCACATTCAGTTCAGGATAAAATTAGTAACAGTAAGGTAGAGGTAAAGTTCACCCTATAACTGGCCACGAAGGCTCATAGGTGGAGTAGACGTATAGCTGTACTCTTTCTTTAACCTTGACGCTAGATCGGGTGGGTGGTCAACGCCACGCCCCTGCCACTTTACCCCGGGAAAGGCCCGGTACCCATTGTATAGAAGGTTGGGTGGGACCCAGGGCCAGTGTGGACGGTTCTTGAAAATCTCGCCTCCACCGGAATTCGATTTCTGGACCGTCCAGCCCGTAGCGAGTCGCTATACCGACTGAGCTAATCCCGCCCACTGTAACGGTAACTATTAAAATTAAATTTAAAATATTTTAATTTTAGAATTGGCAGGTTTAGGGGGTTGATTTTATGAAGTTCTATTGGCAGAGGTCGCATAGAGATTTCATATCGAGTGAAGAGTACGGTGTCAAGGTCTGTGTCGCTGAATGGCAGGTGTCTTGCTCACATAGTGGCATGTGGTGAAACATGTTGCTGCTTCCTCATGAAATTGTGTTTTGATGGTCTCTCTTCTTCTTACTATAAGGTTTTGGCGATTATGTATAACACACAGGTACAGTCTTCTTCTCTTGGATTTTGTCCATTGTGTAACAGACATATAAACTCTAAAACGCTATTTTTTTAATGTTCCCACCATGCATATTTATTAATCATTGTTTATTATTATACCAACATATGCACAAACAAGTAGTGTAAAATTAATATTAAAATTACTCCGACGTGTTTCGGTTGTTTATAGTTGTGTTCGCTGAAGTTATGAATCATTAAAATGATAATTTATTTATATTTATTTATTTACTTTAATTGGGTTGTTACCCGGTGGCAGTGGTCATTTTACATGTAAACAAAACACGAAATTGGTTACTACAAGATTTAATTCAGGAGGGCTACATGAGAAGCATGTAGTGGCAACTTGGAATCTTGGGAACCATCTCAGCATTTGCTTATAGACACGGGGAAACCAAGAAAAACCTGTGTCGAGATGGCCGGTCGCAGGACCTTCCGAGTACTGACTTCTAGCCAGCAGTCCGGCATCTAA
>Ga0131853_10013093_pt1 | contig 15196 bp, 15 predicted proteins | sample TergutLab28metaG_FD_92764 | JGI IMG/M metagenome (GOLD analysis project Ga0131853, IMG submission 92764) | Labiotermes labralis P1 segment gut microbial communities from Petit-Saut dam, French Guiana - Lab288 P1 (version 2) (version 2) | ecosystem: Host-associated > Arthropoda: Insects >...
AATCGATTACCGACAGTTTGATACACGCACTGTCGGTAAACAAGTTTTTTTCTCGATTTACCGACAGTATTATGTCGGTAAAGTCACTTTTTCAATCGATTACTGATAGTTTGATGCAAGCACTGTTACAAATTAAGCTTTTTCTCAATTTACCGACAGCCCCCAAATTATTATACTTTATTAATCAAAAAAGTCTTTAAATGATTGAATTGTTGTTTGTCTACCTAAATCAGCAATTGAGGTTGTGAGCGGAATTCCTTTTGGACATACGCGTACACAGTTTTGTGAATTTCCGCAGGCTGTAATACCGCCATCTTCCATAATTGCTTGTAATCGCTCCTCTTTATGCATTGCACCGGTTGGGTGCGCATTGAAGAGGCGAACTTGTGATAAAGCTGCAGGTCCAATAAAGTTTGACTTTGAGTTAACATTTGGACAAGCTTCTAAACATAAGCCGCATGTCATACATTCTGACAGCTTATAAGCCATTTGCTGTGTTTTAGCACTTACTCTTGGACCTGGTCCAAGATCAAATGATCCATCGATTGGAATCCAAGCTTTCACTTTTTTTAACGCATCAAACATCTGACTGCGATCTATCCAAAGGTCACGAATTACCGGGAAAGTAGTTAAAGGTGCAAGGCGAATCGGTTGTTTTAACTTATCAATTAGTGCTGAACAAGACTGTTTAGGTTGTCCATTAATCAACATAGAGCAGGCGCCACAAACTTCTTCGAGGCATACTGAATCCCAAATAACAGGAGTCGTCTCTTTTCCTTCGGCGTTAACAGGGTTTTTCTGAATTTCGATTAATGCTGCAACAACATTCATGTTTGGGCGATAAGGTACTAAAAACTCTTCTTGATAAGGTATACTGCCAGCATTAGCTTGTCGTGTAATAATCAGATGAATTTTCTTAGATTGAATAGCCATTTTCTACGCCTCCTTTTTATTGCCATAGTTACGTGGGCGTGGTTTGATTAATGAAATATCTACTTCTTCATAAGAAATTTCAGGTAATGATGTTTCAGGATTAAACGTAGCAATTGTTGTCTTCAACCATTCTTGGTCATTACGTTCAGGAAACTCAGGTTTGTAGTGTGCACCACGACTTTCATTACGTAAGAGTGCGCCCAGTGTTACAACATGAGCCAGGTCAATCATTCCGCCTAATTGACGGACAAATAATGTATTCATATTACCCCATTCGGAAGTATCAACTACATTAATATTTTGATAACGTTTTTTAAACGCTTTCAACTTCTCATAAGTATCGGCTAATTTCTGATTATCACGAACAATCGTAACATTTTCAGTCATCAGCTCACCAAGTTCTTGGTGCAATGCGTAAGCATTCTCATTACCTTTCATTGTTAAAATTGCTTTATATTCTGCAATATCTTCTGATAACTGCTTTTCAAAACATAGACCATTGCAATCTTTAACATTTGCTTTTTTGCTGTATGCAAGTGCTGCAGGTCCTGCGACCATACCCCCATACACAGCAGATAATAATGAATTTGCCCCTAGGCGATTTGCTCCGTGAAGAGAATAATCACATTCTCCTGCTGCAAATAATCCGGGAATATTAGTTTGCTGCTCATAATCTACCCATATGCCACCCATTGAATAGTGAACAGCTGGAAAAATTTTCATTGGCACCTTACGTGGGTCTTCACCAACAAATTTTTCATACATTTCTAAAATGCCGCCTAATCGCATATCTAACCGCTTACTATCAATATGTGATAGATCAAGGTAAACTTTATTTTCACCGTCAATACCAAGCTTTTGATTCACACATACATCAAAAATCTCACGAGTAGCAATATCACGAGGTACAAGATTTCCGTAGTTCGGATATTTTTCTTCAAGAAAATACCACGGCTTACCATCTTTATAAGTCCAAACTCTACCACCTTCACCACGTGCAGATTCGCTCATTAAGCGATGCTTATCATCACCCGGAATGGCAGTAGGGTGAATCTGGATAAACTCACCATTAGCAAATTTAGCACCCTGTTGATAAATTCTTCCGGCAGCATAACCATTATTAATCGTTGAATTGGTTGACTTACCAAACACCATGCCAAATCCGCCAGTTGCCATAATAACCGCTTTTGCTGGAAAAGCTTCAATGCTCATTGTTGTCATGTTTTGAGCAGTAATGCCACGACAATTTCCATCCGGATCAATCACAGCAGAAACAAACTCCCAGCCTTCGAATTTTCTAACAAAACCTTCTGTTTCATAGCGTCGCACTTGCTCATCTAATGCGTATAATAGCTGCTGGCCTGTTGTAGCACCTGCAAATGCAGTTCGTCTGTGCAATGTTCCACCAAAGCGTCGAAGGTCGATTAATCCTTCAGATGTTCGATTAAAAGTAACACCCATTCGATCAAACATATGAAGAATTTTCGGTGCAGCTTCACACATTGCTTTCACAGGTAGTTGGTTTGCCAAGAAATCTCCACCAACAATTGAATCGTCAAAGTGAATACTGGTTGAATCATTTTCGCCTTTTGTATTCAGAGCACCATTGATGCCGCCCTGTGCACAAACGGAATGCGAGCGTTTAACAGGAACCATAGAGAATAGGTCAACTTCTTGACCTGCTTCCACTAACTTAATCGTAGCCATTAAACCAGCTAATCCACCGCCGACAACGACAAATCTACCTTCATTCATTATATTTTCCTCCTAAATTTGCAGCTTAGTTTAAATAAATGCAAACAACGCACGCAAACCAATAACAGATAGCACAATAAAGAAAGCCAGTGTTACATACTCTACTTTTCTTTGACTTTCAGGTGAAATAGTGATTCCCCAAGTAATGAGAAATGTCCAAATACCATTTGTAAAATGAAAAATACTAGCTAGTACACCAATAATATAGAGTGCTAGAGAAATATTACTGCTAACAACTTGCTGCATAAAAGAAAAGCTAGCTTCTTGTCCAGCAAAATCAATTTGAATTTTTGTCTCCCATACATGCCAAATTATAAATAAGAAAGCGATTACACTAGTAACTCTCTGCAAATAAAATTTCCAATTGCGATAGTAATTAAATTGTCTTACATTATTCTCTGTTTGAAATAAAATGTAAATACCATATCCAGCATGGAACAACATCGGTAAGAAAATTACAAACATTTCAAGAAAGAATTTAAATGGTAAGTTAACCATAAATGCTGAGGCCTGATCATATGCTTCACTACCACTAACTGCTGAAAAATTGATAAATAGATGAACCGTCATGAAAATACCAACAGGGATAATACCTGATAGTGAATGTAGTCTTCTAAGAAAGAAGCTATAGTCTTTGCTTTCCACGGATACGCCTCCTTTAAACTATTTTAAATGATGAAGCTTCCTATCCAAAAGCTCCTTCCCGGAAATCCCAGGGCGTGTCATCTCTTGTGGGTTGAGAATCAAATCTAATTCCTCGGCAGAAAGGAGTTTTTCCTCAAGGACAATTTCTCGGACGGATCTTCCTGAAGAAATGGCTTCTTTAGCAACGCGAGAAGCTGCCTCATAACCAACATGTGGGTTGATAGCCGTTATAATGCCAACACTGTTATCTACATATTGCTTCAAAGTGTCCACATTTGCCGTAATATCTTTTAAACAATATTCTCGAAATATGGTAAAGACATTGGTCATTATTTTAATGGATTGTAACAAATTAAAAACAAGAACTGGCTTCATTACATTTAATTGAAATTGCCCTGCTTCGGATGCCATAGAAATTGTTAGGTCATTCCCGACTACTTGAAAGGCACTTTGATTAACGACCTCAGCGATTACCGGATTTACTTTTCCGGGCATGATAGATGAGCCTGGCTGCCGAGGTGGTAAGTTAATTTCACCCAGCCCACAGCGTGGACCTGAAGCCATTAAACGTAAATCATTAGCTATTTTCGACATATTGAGCATACAGATCTTTAATGCGGAAGAAACTTCTACATAGCAATCTGTATTTTGTGTACCATCCACAAGGTTAGAAGCTCTTTGAAAGCGCATATTCGTTGAATCAGCAATATACTCAACTACATGTTCAATGTAATCAATATCTGCGTTCAATCCTGTTCCCACTGCAGTTGCACCCATATTAATTTCATATAAATGCTCTTGTGTAGCTTCTACTCGCTTAATATCCCGTTTTAATACAGCAGCATAAGCAGTAAATTCTTGGCCCAGTCTAATTGGAACTGCATCTTGCAAGTGAGTCCGTCCCATTTTAATCACATCATCAAACTCTTCTGCTTTGTTCAAAAAGGTTTGATGAAGCTCTTCCATGACTACTAATAGTTCCTTTAGCTTTGTTAATGTAGCTAGATGAATAGCAGTCGGAACTGCATCATTTGTAGACTGTGCCATATTTACATGAGAATTTGGACTGATGTATTGATAGTTTCCTTTTACTTCTCCTAGCAATTCTAATGCTCGATTAGCTAACACTTCATTTGCATTCATATTAATAGAAGTGCCAGCGCCTCCTTGTATAGGATCAACAATAAATTGATCATGCAACTTGCCATCAAGAATTTCATCGGCTGCAGCCATAATAGCTTCTGCAATTTTTTGATCTAATTGCCCAAAATTGGCATTAGCACGAGCTGCGGATTTTTTGATAATTGCTAGTGCGTGAATTAGTGTTGTATCCAGATTATAACCTGTAATCGGAAAATTTTCGAATGCTCTTAGTGTCTGCACACCATAATAGGCGTCAATCGGTACTTGCTTTTCTCCTAAAGAATCCTTTTCAATTCGGAATTTCTTCATGCTTTTCACCTTACTTCCCTTGTTGGTTCAAATTAGATTCAAATTTTTTATTGATCTTCAATTATTATAATTTACCACTATTCTTATAAATAATCACTATAATAAACTACAGGAAACTACACTTTGATTTGAAATGCAAAAACTGTCAATTTCCCAAATGATTTCTGTTACGATAAAATAGGTGTTAAACTTACTATATTTTAGGAGGAAATGATGACAATAACAACTAAAACAAGATGTGGATTTGAAGTAATTGAAATAGTGGAAGAGCATTCTAATTCCAAAGCTGTCATTTGCCCGGAACGCGGTGGTATTTTGATTGAGTTAGTTTTAGGTGGTGAACAACTACTTTATTTAAATGAAGAAACGTTTGCTGATAAAAGTAAAAATATTCGCGGTGGGAATCCAATTTTATTCCCTATTAGTGGAGCACTCACAAATAATGAATATATCATTGATGGTGAAACATATATTTTAGAACAGCACGGGTTTGCACGCAATATGGCCTGGGAGGTAGAAGCGACTGATAGCAATTCGGTAACACTTAGTTTGCAAGATACAGAAGAAACATTTTCCGTGTATCCATTTGAATTTTTGCTGACTTTTACTTATATCTTGGAAGATGGCACATTACAAATTCATCAACAATATGAGAATCACGCTGAGCGAACAATGCCGTTTTATGCCGGATTTCACCCTTATTTCCTGGGAAATCATCGACAATTGTCGTATGAGATCGCATCTCAACAGTATTTAGATTACGCTGATTTTAATACAAAAAAACTTGAAACAGATATTAATCAGCTGGAAATCAATCCTGCCAAAGTATTTTTAAATCTTTCAGAGCAAAAAGTGGCTTTTGGAAGTGGAGAAAAGAAAGTGGTATTGAGTTTTAGTCGTGAGTTTCCAGTGGTTGTTTTGTGGTCGGAAACACCTGATCAATATGTTTGTGTGGAGCCTTGGATGGCAGGTCCAGATGCTTTTACAAACGAGGATAAGGTTATTGAGCTGGAAGCTGGTAAGGTGATGATTGCCACTTTTACAATTGCCTATGAGTAGCAGAGGGTAATGGTGAAATATCCCATCAGGGGATTGTCTGCTGATAGCAGACACCTTAGTGATAATTCTATAATATAAAATGAAGAATGCAGGAATCACAAAAGGTGTTCAAGTCAACGAAGGTGGACTCACTTATATACTTTGGTCTTTCCTGTTACCTGGTATCGGTGGACTCGTTGCTATCGCTAAATTTCTCAAGAATTATAATAACTTGGTAACTGTAAGCAATTATCAAACTGCTGACAGAGCAAGCTAATATACTAGTATAAAAGAGATGTATTACAATGTGGGATCATCACGCTGTAATACATCTTTTTTTATTTGCGTAAGTTAAAATAATGACTGATTTCTGATCAAGGGGTTGCTAAGTAACCAGCAACAAATAAGGAGTGATGAAGATAGCTAAAATTATGAAGGATAGTTTTGCAAAAGGTTTTGTACCGGAGCATAATCATGGATCGGTTGACTACACAAAAATAGCAGATGGTCATGTACATCAATGTTTAGATGTAACAGCACCACCAACGATGATAAAAGATGGTCATGTACACTACACAGAAGGTTACGTCATGTTTGAAGATGGACACTACCACCATTACAAAGCCTATTCAGGTCCAGCAATTCCGTTGGGTGGTGGCATGCATGTCCATTATTATGATTTTTTTACAACGGAAAATGATGGGCATAAACATCATGTTACAGGCGTTGATCAACCGGCGCCCGGTGATCGATAATATTAACAGTTTATGACTGGGATGAGAAGGCGGCGCTTCTCATCCTTTTTTGCTGTATATTAGTTTACTAGCCACTAATCTTTCTCGTACTTTAATCCCTAGCCATGCAGATAAAATCGCTTTTACAATGCCGAATAGTAGAAAAGGTGTAAATCCACTTATAAATGCAGCTTCCCAACTCATTGATGCGAAAATTTTAAGCCAAGTTGTTCCGATTAATAATGTAACTATCATTGCAATGTGATTGATGATTAAAGCTTGTACCATGTTGTAGTTCGTTTTTTCCAGATAAAAGCTAATCAAAAATGTAACAAGCACAAAAGAGAATAAATACCCCCCTGTTGCCCCAAAAAGTACACCAATTCCACCACTACCATTACTATAAACAGGCATACCTACGGCACCAGTTAGAATATAGATAGTAGTAGCTAGTACTGCCGTTTTTTTATTCAGGATTGTAGCAACCAGACCGATAGCTAATGTTTGTCCGGTTAGAGGCACCGGAGAAAATGCTATAGGAATACTGATTTGCGCTAAAATTGCAATGATTGCAGCAAATAATGAAGCAATAATCCATTCACGTAGTTGTAAACTCATTTTTACTCCCCCTATTGTTAACCCCCTTGAATTATATTGGTTAACAATAGGAATTATAAACAACTTTATTGCAGATGTCAAATAAATCTTTATATCTATCATAACCGTCATTTGTGAAATTTTCCTCAAATAATCGCTCCTGGTGTGACTTTTATCACAGATTGCTATTCTTCGATAATCTATGATATAGAGGTGACAATTAAATCAGACATTTTAAAAAGGATTGAGAAAATGAAAGGCTGCCCTGAAGAATATCCAATTCGCTTGATTATTGATCAGTATGAAGTTGCTATTTTTCAATTAACTAATCAAGATTTAACGGACTGGGCATTTGGTTATTTGTTTGCTGAGGGAATAGTAGATCGTGTTCAGGATGTTTTGACAGTGGATGTTGACGAAGCAGGATCCGAGATTCACGTTCGATTGCGAAAGCCGTTTTCACCAGAAGCCTTATCTGATAAGACAAAGCATTATACAGCTGGATGTGGACGAGGTGTCACTTTTTTTTCAATGACAGATGTGAAATCTTTTTCACGAGTGGAAGCTGATCAGCATTACCAGCTTAGTTATCTATTAAAAAAGCGAGCTGAGTTTGCCGGGAACACACCACTTTATTTCGAGACAGGCGGCATGCACGGCGCTTGTATTGTGAAGTCAGATGGCAGCTTAGTTATTCGTGAAGATATTGGACGCCATAATGCAGTTGATAAAGTAATTGGCTATGCTTTTAGAAATAGTTTAGTAGCGAATGATTTGATTTTAATGACAACCGGACGAATTTCCTATGAAATGTTGTCAAAGGCTGCTAAGTTTGGATTTCCAGTTGTAGCATCACGGACAGCTGCAACGAAGCAAGCTTTACAACTGGCTAAATTTTTACAGATTGAAGTAGTTGGCTACTTACGAAATAAAAATAGTTTGATTTACACAGACATTGGTCGTGTATCAAATGATTTGAGTTGAGAATCCATTGCTAGGTATGTGCAATCTGCCGGCAATTTTAAAAGAAGTAGTGTTAATTGACTGAAATAGCTTACTCCGATTCTTTTGTATCTAAGGTATGTCATTACTATGATCAAAAGAACGTGGGTTCCGGGGGAAACGCTGGAGCCTTCCGATTTGAAAAGGAGTAGCGCGTTATTATAAATAAATATAAAAAAATGGGAAAGGGGTACAACATGGATAAGCAAATGACAAGACGAACTTTTTTAAAGTTGTCTGGTGCAGCTGCAGCTACACTTGCAGTAGTTGAGCTAGGTTTTGATGCTGATGAGGCAAAAGCTGCTTCATTGAAGATGAAGACAGAAAACCTTAAGCCTACAACAACCATTTGCCCGTACTGTTCTGTGGGCTGTGGTGTTCTTGTGTATGCAAATGAAGCAGGCGATGATGTTGTCTATACAGAAGGTGATCCGGATCATCCAATTAATGAGGGGACATTATGTAGTAAAGGAGCGGCTTTACGTCAATTATATACATCAAAAAATCGGTTTACAAAGCCGTTATATCGTGCTCCAGGAAGTAATAAATGGGAAGAGAAGTCCTGGGATTGGATGTTCGATGAAATTGCAGACAGAGTCTACAATACTCGTAAAGATACCTTTATTGAGAAAAACGCTGATGGCAAGCTTGTGAATCGTACAGATTCAATCGCTACTTACGGTGGTGTTTCTATCAATAATGAAGAGACTCATTTAGTCAATAAATTAATGCGTGCTGGTCTGGGGCTTACTTATATAGAACACCAGGCGAGGTTATGACACTCGTCAACGGTTGCCGGTCTGGCGCCTACAGTTGGTCGTGGAGCAATGACAAATCATTGGAACGACTTACAGCATGCAGATGCTTTATTGATTTTGGGGGCAAACCCTGCTGAGAATCACCCAATTAGTTTCCGTTGGATTCTAAAAGCCAAGGAGAAAGGTGCGAAGTTAATCACAGTTGATCCGCGTTATACGCGTTCTGCAGCATTGTCTGACATCTACGCACCAATGCGTTCTGGATCAGATATCGCATTCTTTGGTGGAATGATTAACTATATTTTAGAAAATGATCTTTATTTCAAAGAGTATGTAGTCAATTATACGAATGCTTCTTTTGTTGTTGGAAAAGACTACAAATTCGATGACGGTCTTTTTAGTGGTTATGATGAAGAAGCACGTAAGTATGATGTTTCGTCATGGGCATTTGAAACAGATGACGACGGTACTGTTGTCAAAGATCTAACATTACAAAACCCACGTTGTGTATACCAATTGATGAAGGAGCATTACAGTCGTTATGACTTAGATACGGTTTCTAAGACAGTTGGTATTCCAAAGGAACAGTATATACAAGTGCTGGAAGCATATTGTGCAACTGGTAAAAAAGACAAAGCAGGCACAATGCTTTATGCAATGGGTATTACGCAACATACAGTAGGTACGCAAAATGTACGTATCATGGGTATGGTGCAATTGTTACTTGGTAATATCGGTATTGCTGGTGGAGGTATGCAAGCACTTCGTGGTGTGGCAAACGTTCAAGGTTCTTGTGACTTCGGATTACTATTTAATATTCAACCTGGCTATATTACAGTACCATATTCTAGTGATGCAGACGCAACGTATAAATCTTTCTTGGAAAGAATTACACCGTCAGCAGGCTGGATGACGAATGTACCGAAATTCTATACAAGTTTGTTAAAAACTTACTACGGTGATGCTGCGACAAAGAACAATGACTTTGGTTATGATATGCTACCAAAATTAGAAGTGGGTGTGAACTACTCTTACCTCTATATGATGGAGGCAATTGACCAAGGAATTATAAAAGGGATGTTCTCTTGGGGATCAAATCCACTTGTAACAGCACCTGACGTGAAGTTAACAAGAGAGGTACTTGGCAATTTAGATTGGTTAGTAGCCACTGATCTATTTGAAACGGAGACAGTTTCATTCTGGCAGAAGGAAGCTGGAAATAAGCCTGAGAAGGTTAATACGGAAGTATTTTTCCTACCTGCTGCTGGTCCGTTTGAGCGTGAAGGTTCAATTACGAACTCTGGTCGTTGGATACAGTACCGTTATGCGGCTTTAGCACCAAAAGGTGATTCACGCCCTGATGCAGATATCATTCATAATATTGCGTTGAAAATTAAAGAAAAATATGCAGGTGAAAATACACCTGAAGCAAAAGCAGTGAATGCTTTAGACTGGGATATGGAAGGTGAATTTGGTCCAGGACGTGTCGATGTTGATAAAGTGTACAAAGAAATGAATGGCTTCGATTTAAAAACTGGCAAATTGGTAGAGCGTTTTGCTGACCTTCGTGATGACGGAACAACAACCTCTGGTTGCTGGATTTACACGGGAATGTATACGGAAGAAGCAGGTAATAAGACGAAAAATCGTAATAATGAAGATACTGATCGCATGGGTAACTTCCATGGTTGGTCTTTCTCATGGCCAGTCAATCGTCGCGTTCTTTATAACCGTGCATCTTGTGATCTTAAAGGGAAACCGTACAACCCAGACAAAGTGCTGATTCAGTGGGATGCAAGTGCTGGAGAAGCTGGTGAGTGGGTAGGCGGAGACGTACCTGACTTTGCAAAAGATGCAGCACCGGATTCAGAGCGTGGTGCGATGCCGTTTATCATGCATGCAAGTGGTATGGGACATCTTTTTGCAAACATGAATGATGGACCGTTCCCAGAGCATTATGAGCCATATGATGCACCAACAAAAAATGTGTTCTCAAGTGTCGAATTGAACCCAGCAGTCATTATTTCTGATGAGAAATATTTAGAAGCGAAGGGTACAACGGACAAATTCCCAATTATTGCAACGACTTATCGTCAGTCAGAACACTGGCAAGGTGGTCCGATGACGCGTAATAAGGAATGGACAGCAGAGCTTGCTCCGCACATGTATATAGAGATGAGCGAAGCATTAGCAAAAGAGAAAGGTATTTCTCACACAGATAAAGTAATTGTATCTTCAGTTCGTGGTGAAATCGAGGCGTATGCGCTTGTAACAAAGCGTTTTAGAACATTTGAGATTAATGGCGAGAAGAAGCATCACATTGGTATGCCATGGCACTTTGGTTTTAAAGGTGTAGCAACGGGTGCATCTGCGAACACGTTAATAGCGCATATCGGAGATGCAAATAGCTTTATTCCTGAATCTAAAGCATTTTTGGTTGACGTAAGGAAGGTGAACTAAAATGGCGAGTAAATTTATTAAATTTGTTGATGTTACAAAGTGTAATGGTTGCCGTGCTTGTATGGTCGCGTGTAAGAATTGGAATGACCTTCCTGCTGAACCAGAAGAGTTTATTGGGATTCAATCTCATAAAGAACTAACAGCAAATACTTGGAACTATATTGCTTATATCGAAAAAGAAAACAAGAGCCGAAATGCTGGTTTAGATTGGTTTTTTGCTCACATGTCATGCCTTCACTGTAATCAAGCAGCCTGTGAAAAAGTATGTCCAGAAGGTGCAATTAGCCAAGAGAATGAATTTGGTGCAGTCGTAATTGATTATGAAAAATGTACTGGCTGTGGCTACTGTGTAGCAGGATGTCAATTTAATGCAATTAAGTTAGGCAGCACTAAGCTTAAAAATGGAAAAACTAAAACAACTGCCCGAAAATGTACACTATGTATCGATCGGTTAGAGAATAACGAGCAGCCAGCGTGTGCGATGATTTGTCACTCTGATGCTATAGAATTCGGTGATCGTAAAGAAATTTTGGTGCAAGCAGAGGAAAGGTTAGTAGCAGTCAAAGAACGTTATCCAAATGCGAATATTTATAATCCTAAAGGTTTAGATGGTCTATCAACTGTTTATTTATTAGCTGAAAAGCCTGAGGTATATGGATTACCAAATGATCCTAAACTATCAACAGCACAAGTTGTTTGGAAAGATTATGCACTACCATTTGGAAAAGTCTTAATGGGTGCAACAGCAATGGCTGTTGTGGGTGGAATGGTTTCGAACAAACTATTTAATCCAAGAGCGAAAAAAGGAGGCGATGAGAATGCCAATGTTCAGGAACATGAGTAAAGATGTCAATAAAGGAGAAAAAATGGTTTTCCGTTTTGCACTTGGTCCACGCTTAGCTCACTGGATATATGCATTTGCCTTTTTGGTGCTATTTATTACGGGAATGCCAAAAGTATTTTCTAGTTTAAACTTTGTTTATGCTATTTTTGGTGGTCCGGCAGGAGCACACCTTGTTCATCGGATTTTTGCTGTAATCATGATTGCTACTGTTGTATTATCAGCTACACTTGATTGGAAAAATTCATGGAAATGGGGCAGAGAGCTATTTGATTGGAAAAAGCGCGACTGGGGCTTCATCAAAATTTTTCCGAAAGAGTTCTTTGGAATTCATGCTGAGTATCCAAAGCAAGGTTATCTAAATGGTGGAACAAAGATTAATTCCATTTTGCAAATTCTTTGTTTTTTCGGTTTTACAATCTCAGGAATTTTCATGTGGTTTCCGAACATACTACCTTATGAAGCGCAGGCTTGGATGTATCCAATTCATATTATTTCTGTGTGTTTCTCAACTGCAGTAATTTTTGGGCATATTTACCTGGCAGCACTTCACCCGAATGCAAAAGGTGGATTGCAAGGGATGGTGCATGGTTATGTTCCGGAGTTTTATGCGGAAGAGCATCATGGTGCTTGGTATGACGAAGTAGTAGAAGAAGACAAGAAAATGCCAAAAGAGAAGAAATTAATTATGTCTTACGATGAGTTTTGTGAAGAAACTGCTGCAAAAGAGCAGCAACGTAAGAAAGCATAGATTGTAGAAAGTGCAACAATGGGTATAACCGTTGCCCATTGTTGCACTATTTTTAAAGGAGAAAATACATGACGAATCATTCTGTTGTTTCAGAAGAATATGTTAAATTACAACAGTCATTTATTGATAAGCAAGAGGAATGGTTGAATAAATATTCCGATTTTAAAGTTACTTATAAAAAAGATGCACCTGATTATCATAAAACATTGCTTTCTCAAGTGATTTTTCGTGTGAAACGTGACGAATTATTAGCTTGTATTGGAGAAATGCTAGCTTTATTAAGTGAGCAAGCACCTACGTGTAAAAAAGATGTAGAACGATTACAATCATTAATAGATGAAAAGATCGCTGGCAAATGGCGAACAGAAATTATTTCTTCAAATAGCGCCTATTTTGAGAAATTTGCTGCAGAAAACCAAATTGCTGAGTGGATACCGCAATTTATTGCTGAGCAAGCTGTGGCACCATTGTTAAAAAAGATTGCTATTAGCCAAAAAAGTGAATTAGCTAAATTTAAAGTTAAAGATAGTTGCCCATGTTGTGGGGAAGCGCCTCGATTAGCTACGCTTAAGAAAGATGGTAAAAAGAACATTGTCTGCCCAAGGTGTCACTACGCTTGGACAATTAAGAAGCTCGTTTGTGCTTATTGTGATCGCGAGGAGCATAAGCAGGCATTGATTATACAAACAAAAGAAAAATCTAGCGAACAGGTTCAAATTTGTAAAAGTTGTTATCAATATACGAAAGTGATTGATACAAAACGATTATTAAAGCAAGTGAACCCGTCACTATTAGATATACAAACAATTTATCTTGATTATATTGCTCAAGATCAAATTGAAAAGATGGAAGCTAATCAACATTAGCTTTAAATTAATATGAAGAGGATTTTATGAAATTTTTTCAAGTAAAAACGGTTGAAGAAACTTTTTCCTTAATTTCACAACGTATTGAGTCCGTTTGTGAAACGCATTTGGTTCCACTTGAAGAAGCTATTGGGCGAACACTCGCTTGTGATATGATCGCTCGTGAGAATACGCCTGATTTTGTTCGTTCAACGGTTGATGGTTATGCGCTCAAGGCTAGTGACACATTTGGTGCTAGTGATAGTATGCCTGCTTTTCTGACTGTAGTTGGTGAAGTGAAAATGGGCGAACATAATGCTATGACACTTGATAGTGGACAAGCAATTTACGTTCCAACCGGTGGGATGCTTCCTGTGGGTAGTGATGCGATGTTGATGATTGAACATGCTGAACTGAACGGTAACTTGCTCTGTGCATACAAGCAGGTGGCACCGATGGAGAATATGATTCAAGTTGGGGAAGACTTTTTACAAGGAAATGTATTTTTGCAAAAAGGTACTGTGCTAAGAGCGCAAGAAATTGGAGCTTTGGCAGCAAATGGATTTGTAGAAGTTTCAGTTTATCGCAAGCCAATTATTGCTTTTCTATCAACTGGGGATGAAATTGTGCCGGTGGATACAGTGGAATTGCCAGTTGGTAAAGTACGTGAGATGAATACAATGATGATTTCTTCACGTGCTAAGCAGCTCGGCTGTGAAGTGATTATTGGTGGTATCGCACCGGATGATCCGGTGCTTTTGGAAGAAATATGTCGGGACTTATTATCGCAAGCCGATTGTTTGATGCTTTCCGGTGGCAGTTCAGTTGGTGCAAAAGATTATTCGGTAGATATTATCAATCGATTAGGTCGACCCGGTGTTTATGTGCATGGTGTTTCAGTTAAGCCGGGAAAGCCAACAATCATTGCTTCTGCAGATGGCAAGCCGGTTATTGGGCTTCCGGGGCATCCAGCTTCTGCACTGATTATTTTTGATATCATTGGGAAAAAAGTAATTAATGCTTTAAAGGGTGCGACCTTGCAGCGAGATGTAATCGTTTATGCGCAAGTTCCGAAAAGGTTTCCTTCCGCAGTTGGACGGACCGACTATATTCGTGTAAAATTAATAAAGCAGCCACTTGGTTATCAAGCGGAGCCGATTATTGGGAAATCGGGACTGATTTCTACATTGGTAAAATGTGATGGTTTGTTAATGATTCCGGAGAATAAAGAAGGAATCGAGAAAGGTGAACTTGCAGAAGTTATACTGATTCATTAAAATTAAATAAATGAACTCCGATTCTTTTGTGTCTAAGGCATTTGCTATGATCAAAAGAACGATGGGTTTCAGGGGAAACATTGAAGCCTTCCAACTTTGAAAAGGGGT
>Ga0131853_10013094_pt1 | contig 15195 bp, 8 predicted proteins | sample TergutLab28metaG_FD_92764 | JGI IMG/M metagenome (GOLD analysis project Ga0131853, IMG submission 92764) | Labiotermes labralis P1 segment gut microbial communities from Petit-Saut dam, French Guiana - Lab288 P1 (version 2) (version 2) | ecosystem: Host-associated > Arthropoda: Insects >...
CGATTTTATCACCCGCACAATATTGGGTGAGAAGTACAGATCACTTAGCTCCTCGTTATGCAGTCTCCTCCATTCCCCCGTTACCTCGTCCCTCCTAGGTCCAAATATTCTCCTCAACACCATGTTCCTTATTTATTCGCCTACGACTGAAAATTGTTGCTGAATTCGTCATCTGTGTTCTGCTGTGGAATCCAAGAACACGTTTCAGGAAGTCAATGGAACACAGTGTAAGTTTATTTTCATACGTCAGTGTTACCAATTGCATCGTGTCCTCCCTGAAGAAGGCACGGTACGTATGTACCGAAATATGTTTGGAGAAACCGATTTAATATTCGTACTAGTTAAGAATGTTCATTTAGTTGGTATAATAGGAGGGGTAGGATGATATTAAAGATGCAGGGAATGGACAACTTTAAAATAATGAATGGATTACAGATGGATGCCACACGCCGATAAATAACAATGCAATGAATAATGATTCAAATTACGACGGCAGTTTCGCGCTTACGTCACATCCGCTTTTGAACTTAACAATTATACGTTTTTGAATTCGTTTCACAGATTGTGAAATTTACGGCCCATGCCAAGGAGGCTTACGGGCTCCGAAAATTTCTTTCCCACGTATCGCCCTACACAGTGTCACGAATAAGGAGGTAAACGCAAATCTTTCACTTCGTCAAAACTAAAATATTATGTGTTTTGCATATTGAATGTGTGGTTTTATTTTGATTCTGAAGTGCAAGTATCTTACGCGAAGGGTGAGTTTTAGGGTCCTCATGGACGTGACTGTGAATATTACCGTGTTGTGTTTTTTGACACCGTGTAACCTGTTATGTATTTACGAAAGCTATTGTTCACCCTGAAACAAATGAAATAGATTCCTGTGAAACTTTGATGTCTACCAGACTAAAATTGTCAATTGTTTTAAAGTGCGGTCTGTTTTTTTCACGAAGGATTGGCATGGTAATAAGGAGAAAATATAAGGTATAACAACATTACCTCCACAAAGTCCAACTCATTTTGTGTGGCATCACTCAGCGGGAATATCACAATCCTTGCGGTCCTTCTACTTCAGTCACGTGATCGCAGCTTCTACGTAAGCGCACCAATACTGGCAACTCCGCCGATCTGACTGATGTACGCGCTCACACTTTCGCGCACTTTCCTGACTTGTGACATCAGCCAAGGCTGCTAACGTTACCTAGCCTGAAGCTGGAGGCTTTGCGCAATTAATCCTACCAAATCGGTATCATTCAAAGTGTCAAGACGCATAATTTGTTCACTGAGGTAAGGTCTTCAGATTTTCATTTGTTATTAAATATCTTTACTTCGGATTATAAGCTACCGAAGATGTTTGCAACTATGCCATCTTATACACACGTTTTCTAGCTTACGCCTTTACTGTGCGGTAGGAAAACATAACAGTGAGAGGCAGCATGGCTAAAATTTCCACTTTTGTTTTGTGGATGTGAAGTTTTGATCTCTGGCATAAAGGAGAGAACAAGTTCGGGTAACTAGAATGTGTTGTACTCGCATATAGGCCTACATTTCACCAAGAACTCCTAATATTGTGATCAAATCAGTATAAGTTTTACTGTACAATCGATAATCGATATATTAGGCAGGCACACAAACCTTCAATTGTGGAATCTAAGTGGAGATAGACGGATCCCTGTGGCCGTGCGATCGAAGGTGGGTCTATAGCCGCTTTATTTTTGGGATCGCGGGTTCGAATTCCGCTCAATGCGTGGATATATGTCTCTTACGTTGTTTATGTGTCATGTAGGTAGCGGTGTCTGCGACGTGCTGATCACTCATTAAGGGGAATTCTAACGGTTTTGCGTGTGTCTATGTGTGTGTGTGTGTGTGTGTGTTGTGCGTGTGCGCGTGCGTGCGTGCGTGCGCGCGTGTGTGTGCGTGTGTATGTGTGTGTATGTGTGTGTGTACCTCAGACGTTGAGACGGCCATAGGAAAAACAAGAGAGGTAATGCACGTTTATTTTGTGTCTCGTTCGCTTGGTCATTTTTGAAGTTGAAACACAACAATGAATTCTGTTCGTGTGTGTGTGTGTGGTTGAGCTGCCTGTCACTGTAAACTACATAATAATACTGACTGTTACATACAAATACTTTTGTGGCAATTGTCTCGCCGGTAACAATAGAACTTAAGTAAGTCTTCATGTAAAGTGCCCAATGCTGCATTGAAACAAAAGACTGTTCGTTGCTCGTTGCCGTTTATAGACACACAGTTTGGCTAAACAGATCGTAATGACAGATAAAGTATTGCGCTGTTACTCAATTTTCGTAAGCTTTGCAGTAAAAAATTTTACGACAATTATGAAGGTGTCGGTGTTAGGCACCATGAGTGTGCTCCTGCATTCTTGTCTTAGATATCCCGCATAAAAATCATATTTTACGCACCGCACCGTATTGTAGTGCCGTCTGTGGCCTGTCCTGCTGTACCTTTTTTCCACATTACCCCACAAATAACACTGTTTTCGGAAAGAACTTGCTGAACAAAAAATGTGTGTTTTGATTTTATATATATCTCCCTGGACTATTTCTCGTTCTAAGAAGAATTCAGAGTGATATTACCATAAACGTACATTGATCTTCATGCAAGGTACCCGCTACTCTGCTCAGAGTTTTTAAAAAAACTTGAATCATAGCGACAGATTTTTCGTAAAATGCTCCAATGCAAACGTCTATAAATACGTGTCGAGTTGGAGCTGAGTTCTTAGTTGCAGAGAGACAGACAGACAGACAGACAGACTTGACGAATCTAGTATTTGCTTCTCTCAACTAAAAAACAGAAAATAACTTAGAGAATTTCGGAAGTGATTGTTAGGGTACTATTACATCTGGAATTGAGCAGTGCGAAAGGGAAAAAATGAAATTGATTCTCGTACGTCACGAGGAAGATATTTGGGAGGTTATGTAAAGATTTCGAGTGAAATTTGGCGCTGCGTAAGACGGAAAGTAGTGAGTAGAAGTTCCGGTAAGAGTAGAATTACCGATACAATTTTAATTATGTACCTACGACGAAGCCACAAAGTTTAGACTACCATTCCGGCATTTCTACCAATTTACTCTGCAGTCCATCAATTTATCATCATAATTCCGTACAAATCATAATGTTTATTCTTAAGTGGTGTATAAATGTGTAAACAGATATCTGTCAACAGTGCTTGAAATCTGAATTCTGTTAGTAGTTTAGACCGACTCATCACGTCTCCCCTCAGACTGCAGACTGTACAGTGCCTCTCATATGTGCCAGTGACAAGCGAAATCTTGGTGGTCGTTGCAGTGAACAGGACATCTGGTTACACGTGTGCATTTATCCATAATCCACGGCGCTTCAATCGTGCCTCCATACTGCCGCGCTCTTTACACATTTTGTATGACATCTGCTTGTTCGAAGACGTATATGAGTTCACCAAATTCAGAAGAATGAATTTTCAGTAATGTTGAAAAATTCAATTACTGTCTTATTCGGCAAGTTCTGTTACGGAAATGGGCATTCATTGATATGAGAATTATAAGAAGCAGATAAAATCCTTATATTGGAAAAATACTCTGTGTTTTCTTGTGTAAAAATTATGAAATTGCCCATCCCGTTTGCTGCACGGTCTAAGACGTGTGAGTGTGGCCCCTCGCTTGTTGAGATTGCGGGTTTGAATCCCACCGGGGTGTGGATATTTGTCTCTTGCAAATGTTGTTCGTTCTTCAGGTAGAGTTCCGTGCGACGGTCCGATCCGTAATCCAAGGGAATCCTACCGAATTTATGTGTTTGTCCATATGTGTGATAAGTTGAGACATTATGTTGCTACACATACAATGAGTAGGTAGACGAGATAAAATCAAAGATATATAATAAAATCACCTTACTAAATGTAAGGGGTTTTCCTTAAGTTGCATTGACGTCAGCACTTCTGACATGGCGGTTGGCATTTTGCTCGCTAGGTTCCAGGAAGTGTACCGGCAATACACATTTGATAAAAAGAGCACTTCTAAGTTGCGTAGCAAGTTTATTGGTGTTAAGTAAAATGCATTTATTTCCTGCTTTAGTGAACTGCAAAACTTTTAAATTAATTAGCCTTTCTGTGAGACTTAACTACATTTGACACAAATTCAAAGAATCTGCAGCTTTTTACGTAAATAAATTCCCATTGCTTCCTCACGTATCGCACTTCTTAAAATTCCATCGATAATCCTTTTATTGTTTAGCATTTTAAAGTGAGTTCTGTACTCGCATAGGGAAGTTATTCGGCTTGATTTAACGAAATTATGGTTTGGAATACTGCTGAAGCCTGCCATATGTAACAGACCTGCAATTTGATTCATTTAAAGTTGTACTTCATAACCCACTGCTATCTTGAAAGGTTTGTAGAATTCAAAATACGTGGTCAAGGAATTCGCACTGTGAAATAAACAGATAAACTTGTACTGCTGACTAGGGAAGAAATAGAACAACGGGGCATAATTGACAGAAAAACTGAAGTTGGAAAAAAGATACAGAATCAAGTGAATATTGCAACATTAATGTACAAGTGATCTCAAGCCAACTATCCTCTCTACGGATTATGACAGATCAAGAACAACCGTCGAATGTGGAATATTTCAGCTGTTGGGGTAACATGATAACAAATGATAAAAGATGTACCGTGGGAAATTAAATCCAGGATTGCCATGGCAAAAGTAGCCTTCAAAAAGAGGAAGGCTCTTTTCACTAGCAAATGAGACTTAAATTTTAGGAAGAAACTAGTAAAGTTCTACATTTGGATCATAACATCTTATGGTGCTGAAACTTGGATGCTTCAAAAAATAGATCAGATATATGTAGAAAGTTTTGAATTGTGCTGCTGGGGAGGGATGGAGATCAGTTGGACCGATCGTGTGAGAAATGAAGAAGTGTTACATATAGGTAAGGAGTAGAGGAATATCATAAATGCAGTAAAAAGAAGGAAGGCTAACTCGATTGGTCACATCTTGCGTAGGAACTGCCTTCAAGATAAGGCTATCGAAGGGAAGGGAGAAGTGAAGGGAAGAAGAGGGAGAAGACGTAAGCAGCTACCGGATGACCGTAAGGAAAAAAGAAGGTGCTGGAAATTTAAGGGTAAGCACCATAACGCACTATCTGGAGAACTCTATTTGAAGGCGTCCATGGACCGGTCTTAAGACATTATGGTGATAATGATGATGATGCTACGAATGTTCGAAATTTGAAGTGCATAGTTACACAGATTCACAGTTCTTGTATTTACAGGAACTTAGCGACAGCGCAATAGCGCAAGCAAAGAAATAGCCTCGTGTTGCAATTGACTGAACACACAGTTCTGCGGACACAACAAGCCGGCACATCCCGTGGAATTTTCTGAAGAGGTGCGAGCCTCCAAACAATACAAGAGCACACAAAAACGAAAAGGGATATTAAAAATACCATCAGCAGGGTCAAATCGGATTTTTTTTACATGTGTGTCTAGAAAACAGGTAAAGATGATTAAAATATTTGAGAGGAGCGATGGACCGAAATATGGTGCTGCAGTGTGCTGACAGAGACTGGACAACGGGAACTGTGACGTGTGGTTCTTTGAACACTGATATATACTGTGGGTATATGTTTGTTCATACACACATAAAAATGTAAGTGTATAATAATGCACACACACACACACACACACACACACAGACGTACATATATTTTTCTCAACAGGTTGTCGATAAATAATGAAATATCAAATTTAATGGACAATAGCCCATTGGTAACAGAGATGTTCCTTGAGGGCGGACGGACGGTCATTACAAAGTTAAGAGTCGCTTTTCGCGGTTTGGGCCCGTGTCTAAAATCTGGATGAAATGGAGTGGACTGGAAGTCCCTGCTTGCGATAGGGACCAGCGAGTGGCTTTTTGAAGCACAATTGATTTTCGGATCTTGCCATATCTTCGGAATTTTTGACCAGTTCAACGTCTGTCAAACGGGACATTCGGTAAATTTGTATTATAAAGTTTTCCAGTCCGTACATTCTTGTACATCGAATACGTCTTCAATATTCCTACCAAATACACATGATATATTAAATATATATTTTATTAAACCTCTTCTACATGTTTCGCTGTTTTACACACCATCTTCAGGGAGAACATCGTATTACTTGCTCAAAACAGTCTGCTTTTTACAATGTTGTGCTGTGTTACATTGGTTATGTCATGGAGCATAAAATACACAACATTTCTTATAGTTCTGCAATGTTTTTTACAATGATTGAAATTATATTTTGTGCTTGTTATCCTGTATGTTAAAAACCTTAAGAAACATAATTATAATACTCTATTTTTAGTACCTTAATGTATGTTGGTTCTAAACGGCTTCTGCTATTCTTTATTGTACGGTGTTGTGGCCATATATATTCACCGGGTTTCCAGTTATGCTTGTGGTCCTTGCGGTGCTCAAGAAGACCTCGTGTCATGTTTTTGAGCCGTCCCTTTATCTTGATTGGTTGAGTATATACTGAATATATCATGTGCATTTGGCTGGATTATTGAGGAAGCATTCGATCTGATGAATGAGTTCTAAAATTTAACGTTGCTGGCAGGAGCTGCGGTAAAGGCAACTGGTAAGCCTTCTCAGTAAAGGTACGTATCAGATCTTACCTATGCGCACGTACCGTATGCAGGACGGGACTTCCGTAAGTTATTTAAAACTTTGCAGCAGAGTTAGTGAAGGAACCGAGGAAACCCATATTACGTCCCTCGCTTACTGCTTGTTGCAGTTAGTATTAAAATATCACTAGGCTATTAGTATGGGACTGTTACAGACTGACAGACATACTAGCGTTTTTGAAAATGACTTCAGTAAACGAATCCTCGTTGGAAGATACCTTTGAAGAATTGTAGAGAAGAAACTCTTTCTGAATGAAATGTCATTCAGAGTTACAGCAATTACGTTTTGAACTTCATAATTCTTTTCTTTATTGTAAAGAAAGAAAGCTTGCACGGCGCCCCCCCCCCCCCACCTCTTCTTCATATTCCTTTGAAGCTTGAAATTAGATTCCCTTTCCCCGTGCAGCATTTGTGCGTACGTAGAGCGGTCTGAAGCACTTCCGCTGTTTAATTCCCAAGTACTGTACCTGTTTTATTGTATTAAACGTAACCATTTTCCTTCTGGTGATGTGATCATTCAGTGACTCGATAGAAGTCATCTGGCGGCCACCCATCCATTGAAGACACAGTGTTACGTTAACCACCCTACACACAGTTCCTCCTCTATATACCATCTAATTTTTCATCACAAAATTTGCATTTTACATTGAGTATGTAGGTCTGTTTTGTTCCGTTTGCCCCCATAATTTTCACTCTGATTATGTACTTAAGTTAACCGGCTGGTCTTTTTAACTCAGATGGATTTGCTTATGAGCAGCGAGAATTAAATTATAACAATTTGTTCAGGGTCTCAGCAGATAGCCTACAGTTCATTCCCCTCCAATATTCATGAATAAATTCGCTAATTCTTTATTTAGAATTATCCTTGTCCCCTGCAGCAAACTACTTTACAATATTTATCCCATGATTTTACATGCAAATTTTAACGCGCATGTTTTATCTATATATCTGCACATCGCTAAAATAATTGCTCTTTCCTTCGATAACTGCCTTCCTGAAGTTGGCTATTGTAGGCTTTAATGTGTAAGAGGAATGTCATGTGTTTATAAATATTGTCTGTTATTGTTGTGCAAATATTGAAATAAATTTTGTGAATTTTAATAGTTTTTGTATCTTAAATGAATGCGTATATGAAATGTGAATGTGATTTCAGTCGGAATCGAATCCCGAAGAGTGCGAGTATTTATTCTATACCCCACATTCATTATGTAACCCACATTTATTTTGTACCCCACATTTATGCTGCACTACGCATTTATTTCTGTACCCCATGTTTATTCCGTTCCCCACATTTATTCTGTACATCACATTTTTCTGTACCCCACATTTATTCTGTACCTCACATTTATTCTGCACCTCACAATTATTCTGTACCCCACATTTATTCTGTTCCCCACATTTATTCTGTTCCCCACATTTATTCTGTACCCCACATTTATTCTGTTCCCCACATTTATTCTGTTCCCCACATTTATTCTGTAACCCACATTTATTCTGTACCCCACATTTATTGTGTACACCACATTTATTCTGTTCCCCACATTTATTCTGTACCCCACATTTATTGTGTACACCACATTTATTCTGTTCCCCACATTTATTTTGTAACCACATTTATTCTGTTCCCCACATTTATTCTGTACCCCACATTTATTCTGTTCCCCACATTTATTCTGTTCCCCACATTTATTCTGTACCCCACATTTATTCTGCACCTCACAATTATTCTGTACCCCACATTTATTCTGTTCCCCACATTTATTCTGTTTCCCACATTTATTCTGTTCCCCACATTTATTCTGTATCCCACATTTATTCTGTACACCACATTTATTCTGTACCTCACATTTATTCTGTTCCCCACATTTATTGTGTACCCCACATTTATTCTGTACCTCACATTTATTCTGTACACCACATTTGTTCTGTACCTCACATTTTTTTCTGTACCTCACATTTATTCTGTACCCCACACTGTCCAGAATAGCTCTTGGACAAGTCAAGCTTCCTGTTCAATGGGTGAACTTGATTATTCGGTAAGGTTTAAATCGGCCAGGCAGTGAAACGAATCATTAATCTATCTAACATATGGAGGCTAAAAATGTGTGAACTGTATTTTCGTTAACCTCTACCTGTTCGTTATTCGCAATAAACAATAAACTGTACAGGGAGAGATTTTCATTTAAAAGTTTTGTTTTAATACCCCACTTTTTGTCATTCGTCTCTCCTAAATTTTCGAAGAATTTCGAGATGTTCGCAATATCTGCCACGTATTTGCTATGTTTGACACATACAAATCACTTCCTAGTTGTATAAATTCTCTCTGAATTTGCATTTAATTGCAGATGAGTAGTGGTTCCATAACATCTGGACTGTGGAGAAATATGTATACACCATGGTGGCTGGACCAAACTGTGACAACATCTGTAAATATATAAGCACACGTTTCCTTTTTTAAACAGCAAATTTACCTTCGGAGGTTTTTAAGTATATTCTGATATATTGTGGGGAGATTTGTCTAAATTCTTCTTGACTTGAATGTTTATTAGTTTTGCCCAGTCGCATAGGAAATTAATTCTGCCGCAAAATAAATTTAAAAAAAAAGGAACCAAGTAACCAAAAGATGTTTTAATCGTGAGACTCTCTTATGCGTAATTTACTACATAAATATGTATTTATAATAATAATAATATTTAGTGTATATGACTTACATTTTTATACCAATAAATTGGCCTACATTATGTGGGAAGGTAGTGACACTTGATGAGCCGTTTGCGGTAATTTGTAACGTATTAACACACTATTTTGTTCCATCGACCACAGAATACTCGTTATAAATCGGAGAACGTCAAAATGAGGAGCGTTATAACTGGCCTGCACGGTAGGCGATAGAGCAAGGCTGATGTTCAGTGCCAGCGGTTGGTCTATTAGATTGACTGACAGGCGCTGGATTTGCGGACCAGAGCGGAATGTCAACTATCCCGTACAAGTAAGAGGGAGGTTATTATGTCCTCATATCCTCTACAAACACACCGCCCAATAACAGCGTTGTCCATTTTGAGAGGAGAGAAGAACATAATCATGACTATAGTCAAATTGGTGGTAATAATTCCGTATGAGCGATTGTATTACGGCACCCTCAAACCAGATATACAGCCGACTAGATTAGCCTAAGTAACATCTCATGAATGGTTACACTTAACCGCTTATAAAACACACACACACATATATATACAAATATATTTTTTTCTTTTTTCTGCTCAGAATTTCGTAGATATATAGTGAGTTTATCTTTTAACATGATTTCAGTACTCATAAGACGTAATTTCCACAGTGATTGTCCCACGATGCAGCTGTACGTGTGTGGGATTTTTTTTTATGGCACAACAGCCCCCCCCCCCCAGTGGGGTGGGGCCCCCTCATTAACGAGGATTCACGATCACACTCAGACACACCACAGTCGGTAGGACTCCTCTGGAGGAGCGATCAGGCCCACGCAGAGACTCCTACCTGACAAAACACAACATTCACAAGAGACACACGTCCAAGGCCCCGTCGTGATTCGAACCCACAAACCCAGCAAACTGACGGTAGCAGACCCACACCTCAGACCGTTCGGCTATAGCTTGTATTTGCATTAAGTAAATGTATGTAGAGAAGTGTAATATTACAATGTACATTCATACTTATTATTCGAGAGTTTTTATTCCTCCTTATGTATCTGGTAATACCGGGGGTTTTGTAAATGTAACTCCATTTTTTTAACACCATCGACCGAGATTTATGTTGACTAATTACAATATTCGGACCACCCGGTGACGCAGTTGGTTGAGGCACTGCGCTACAGGACGGAAGATCAAGGGTTCGATTCCGGATGGGGTCATTGGGTTTTTAATTTGACTTAATACTTCCGGCCGTACTTTGGTCCTGGGGTCGACTCAGACGCTAACAGAAATGAGTAGAAAAAATAGGTCCTGGGTGGTAAAGGCGGCCGGTGGGTAGGGCTGACATTCTTACCACTTATATATGCCGACTGTCTTGAAATCTGAGAGCCTCATACTCCCGGAACGTTCAGGGCCTGTCCAGATCCTGTACATGGTTTTCTTTATCTTTTTAAACAAAATCTTGTTTGAGGTGCTAACCTCAGGTAATGTCATCTAGAACTTGCACCAATCTTGTCACTTCGTTTGGCCACTTGCCTTTCACTTTGCACAAAAATTCAACTAAATTTTTACGTAATCCCACGTTTTTATTACAGCTGCATATTTTCCTGTATACCAGATCTTTATTTATGTGTAACCATCTGACATCTATCAATCGTTCTGTCCACATTTGTCATAAGATTTAAGTAACAAATGAACCCCATTGTAATATTCGTCATGTGGGAGGGGATGGGGGCATTTTCCATTTTCTGCATCTCCTTTTTTAAATCTTAATATCAATAATGCCAATTTAAATCTTCGTAACTCAGTTTTTCCATTGGAATTACGTTATTCTATAAGCAAATTCCCTTCACTATTGATGTTCGTATTCCAGCATGAGACTAGAGATTTACTACAAGCTTGTTATGCCCTTGTAAAGATACTTAAGGGGAGTTGGTTAAATACAGACAGACCTTGAAACTTTAGTAACATATTTGTAAAATTTGTGACGGATTTCTGCTGTCTCTGATGCGATGCTGTGTAGTTTTGTAAAAGGGTAGTAACGCTTCGGAGGACCATACTGACTCCTCGGTATAAGTGTGGCATCTCTGCCATTGTGCATATGAGTACTTTCTGCTTCTCAGTTATAGAAGAGATGCTGTACGTGTCATGTGATAAAGCATTGCCCAATAAACCTTTCGTAAAAGTAGACAGTATGGCTGGTCAGTTACAGGCGAAGTATCTCAAAATCTAAGAATTGAAACACCCTCCTTTTGCTCAAGACAAAACAGGTAATTTTGTAGTTACAGTCACGTTCGCCAGGTGGCAGTGATTGCTCAAATATTCGGACGTTATTGAGCGGTCGGGAAGTGCCTACACTTCAGCCAGTATTGCAGCTTCAACCCTTGCATATCGAAAGTTATGTATAGGTAGAAGTGCAGCTTCGTGTACCACACAATCATGGCATAAGTTTTCGTATTCATGGCTTGCATTATCAGTAAGAGAGATATTCCACAGGATCCCGTAAGTGTTGTAATGTATAAGAGTGGGTCAGTGGAAGGGATGGCTATAGACACAGTGGCTGGGAAGGAGAGTGTTAAGTCTGTCCTTTTAAATACACAAAGGTTGTTCACAAATAGAAGCTGTAATAACATCAACACACAAACGACTGCAAAGTGACAGAAAATTGGAACAACATCTTTGGGAAATCAATTTATTTGTCCCGTTACCAATGAAAAAGTCCGGAAATGTGCCCATTAACTATGCTTTGAAGTTATACATAGACCGTGCAATATATATATATATATATATATATATATATGTAATTGAATTCATTAACATAAAATTATTTCGTATGGCTATTTTCATGAAGTATGCTACCAGTATACGAAAGATACATTATGTGTGAAGATAAAATTTAAAATTTAATTTCGTTGATGATGATGATTTACAGCACAAGTACACTATTATAATAATATCATGTAGTGTTGGCAATATATATGTATATAGAATATATACGAAGATAACGATTACACTGGACTCAAAATCACGTGCATTCAAAATATATGAAATTGGTAAAATTACCTCCTACCAATGTGAGTGGTAAACCCACCATGTCCACAAACTGTGTCCAGTATTAACGGTCACTGTCTTCAGTACAGAGTGACCGCTATCAGGTGAATTTTGTGCAGTTTGTTGTGAACGACTTCGTTCAGATATACATCTCTGTCTGTCTGTCTGTAAAGAACGTTTTTGGAACAGCTGAATTGGTTCTGTTGGAAGTCAGGAAGATTATGTAGTTTTTCGCTAAAGTATGTCAAAATATTCTAATTTCCGCAGAAATCGGACGATAAAAGAAATCTTTACTTTGAGACTTGCTTGCATTTCTGCACGCAATGCAAATTTGTATATTGTTATGGCTATCGGGGTAATTTAGGTTGTGTGAGAATGCGGTCAAGTTCTATCGCCGCGCGTATGTTCCCTAGAAGTGTTGCGTCTCGTCCTGTGTAATCCGTATCTCTGGTTGCTTTAAAACTCGATATGGCCTACTGTACGATTAGTACCCATGTTAGTTCAGTCTAAAGCGATCGTGTAACTTTAAATCACAGTTGAAAATATCTATTGACCCTACGTCTTCGACAGTGACCTTTTTGGCACTGTCTGTTGTCCGTGTAATCTGAGTTTATTAACCCTTTAAACTCCGAGTTAAATCCCATCTGCCATTTTCTGGCATTATTAGGAGCTCACCATATTCTCCACGTTAGCAGGTTAAGGGTTAACGTCGGATTCTTCTCTCTCTACACCGACTTCCGTAAATCCTAGCTTCCTTTCTATTTCAAACTGTCTCCCATAACCATTTATCAACTGATGCGACTTGTCTTGCAAACATGACACTACATAAATATTACAAACATAAGAAAATATTTGGAAAATACTATAAATTTTAAGCAGTATTTTATTGTATTTTATTGTGTTAACAGTGTTATCTACTTCAGTGGAACAGACCTGTAAAATACCAGAATTAAAGAAGGCAGCCAGCGGTGACAGCTGTACATTTTGTACACAATAGATCTATTTTGTTCTCCGTTTGTATATCGCAATGGATTTCTTCGCTTTAAATCAGTAACTGTGGACACAATAGGTCTCATTTGATATGAAATTTCCTAGCACTAAGTCATGCTTAGATTTTGGAATAAATACATTTTTGAAAGCTTGCTGTAATCGGATTTTATGAACTTGTTTCCATACCGTATCATTAATCTGTCCCTTGCAAAGCATTTTATGTGTACACGCTAGACATCAAATTGAAACTAATTTATCGGAATAATTCTGGGCATTGCTAAACACTGCAGAATATATTTTTAACGATTTATTGAGACACTCAAATGCCGTAGGAAATAACCCGAATTTTGTGTTTGTTGACTGGAGTGAAAATAATTACGGATTCCAGATAGCAACTTATGTTAAAGTGTAAGGCTCAGAAATTGGCAACTATACGAGGTGGTAAAAAATAATTACAGTATTTCTATATAGTAGCTAGTGTTTTTTATGATTGCTCGCGTTGACAGAGAACGAGGTTATTCCACATTGTTGGTATGTTTCGAGTGATTTTTAAATGAGCTGATTTTATATTCAGGAGATGTAGGAAGGACTGGAGACTAGACTGGCGTTTTGACGCACAAATGAAATAAAGAGTAAAATAATAAAAAAAATGAGTAAAAAGATTGAAATTTCTGTGTACGTCTGTTTATACGAATTTTCAGATAAAAATTAGGCAAAGAAAAGAAAATTTCTTTGTGCTTGACGAATCGCCATGTCATGAATCAAGTGGAGGAATGGAGTTGTAGCCCGATATAAATATATTATTGACACCGCCGCTAGATGGCAGTTAATTGTCAGTGTCACGCTCCGGTCTTTTTATTCCAATGACGAAAGGTTTATGGTCCTGTTGCAGGCTGATATGTCGTGCAGAACACAAAATTGTCTCTCTCCTCCTGAGAAAGGAACCTTCCATATTTGAGGGCGACCATCGCTAACCTAATCATTGAGAAATACTGACATATGTTTCACTGTCACTAAATATCGAATCAAAAGGGACAAACGTGTTTGTAGGCGTTGTTAGACGCGGAGCGTTTTAGAAATTATTGAACCGCCCGAAAAAAAAATTATTGGAGCTTAAATTACAGCCTGTAACATTTGACAGTGGTTCGTTCTAACCACAAACTTGCATCAAGTCGGATGGTAATGGACTTGCAAACTGCTGATTTTACAAGACTTTAGTACGTTATACTATGAACTACAGGCAGATAATTACTGGAAAATTATTTACCTGTCGACAGTGGACTTTTATATGTGTCAGTGGTTGTCGTTGTCTGTTCGTTACACTATTATTAAATTGGACATTGTCCACTGCCTGTTGTGCAGCTGGACAAGACAGCCAACGTAACAATGAGGCGCGTTCATGCAACCGTTATCGCAGTGGGAAATCAGTGATTGTTACATATTCTGACTGTGATTTTGTAGCCTTAATTATTTAGCATGCAATGCGCATGCGCTGTATAATATTGCCATCTGTGACTTATTGCGGCTCTGAAACACTTTTCCACGTTGGAAAATTGTATGTAGTCAAACACAACTGTGTCACATGAGGTGTATTTAATGACTATATAATGAACAACTACATGGTTCGGCCTGTACTGGCCATCTTCAGGTTGTCTTAGGGGAACTTAAGATCTCACTATAGGCATGCATGCGCACGTGAGCGTGTATGTCTATAGTAAGATCTTAAGTTCCCCTAAGACAACCTGAAGATGGCCAGTACAGGCCGAAACATGTAGTTGTCCATTATATAGTCATTAAATACACCTCATGTGACACAGTTGTGTTTGACTACA
>Ga0131853_10013096_pt1 | contig 15194 bp, 10 predicted proteins | sample TergutLab28metaG_FD_92764 | JGI IMG/M metagenome (GOLD analysis project Ga0131853, IMG submission 92764) | Labiotermes labralis P1 segment gut microbial communities from Petit-Saut dam, French Guiana - Lab288 P1 (version 2) (version 2) | ecosystem: Host-associated > Arthropoda: Insects >...
CGCCGGCAAAAGTTCTGCCAACTCTGGCAAAGCTGGTCATTGCCGCCATTACATTGCCGTCTCTGACTACAATTCTCCAAGATTCACCATATAGACGAATAACTTGTTCTTTTGCCATTGTCATTAAAGCACCGCCCACACCTCCAAAAGCACCTGCTGCACGGTGAGTTTCTTGATCGTTCATAAAGAAGTGTTTCATGTATGCCAAAATGCCTCTGGATTGAAGACCTCTTACATAAGCTGCTACCATAGTTCCGGTTAAAATTAAATCTGCTGCCCAATACTCAGCGTTTCTGCCGCCAAATGGACTGCGGTGATTATTCATACCAGGTGCATAGATTCCAGAAAAGCCTAGTACATAACCTTCATCACCTTTAACTACACCATAGCGTTCTGTTAATTCTACATTCCAAGTTTGCGCTACAATTGTAGGGCTTGGGAAAGATGTTGTAACTATACCTATAGCGCCTAAACCTGCTGTGCTGCCGTTAGAGTTAGCACCCCCTTGTCCGGTAAATCCATAAGGACCGTCCGGTGCAAAGTTATTAAATATAGCAAATCTTTCTGTGTTTACCGCTAAGCCTCCTCTAGCGTTTGCAGCGGCACCACCCGGTAGATTAACCTGCGTACCACGACCTGTAGAGAAGCCGCCTGCACCTAAGAAATCTACCATATCACCAATAGACCATTGGTTTAAGAACCTAGACCAATTAGGGTGGTCAAACGGCAACCCGTGCATATCATGGATAGTTAGATATGTGCCATTAGGACCTTGCGGGCCTGCACCTTGCGGACCTGTTGCCTCGGGAAATAGCCAAATAGGCACTGTAGAGCCTGTACCGCCATATTCGCGCTCTGATGCTGCGATTTGGGCAGTTGTTCTATACCAAGGCATTCCGGGAACATCCGAAGCATCTAAGTTTTCTATAGTCGTTACATTTCTTGCTCTAGAGAATGTTAGGGGGAATTCTGCATTCATCCAAGCTATACCTTCTGCTGTCATGCGTCTTTGCACAAATCCGCTATGAGCCCCTAACCCGCCTTCTACTGCAGCAAAACTGTTGAAATTTCCTGCTTGGTCTACAAGAGGGTTTCTAGGAGCAGTGCCGGCAAAATTTAATCTTGACATAGTAACATTACCAGGTCTAAGTGTCGGATGTGTCCATAAAGAACCATTTTCTATAGGATTCCAGTTATGAACATGTCCGCCGGCAGTAACACCGGGATATATTCCCAGCATAAATGCTGTTTCTTCTTGGAATTGGTTTCTATACTCGTATCCTGTTGCTTCAGTATGTGTCCAAGTAATAGCGTCAGCTAGATTAATTGCTCTAGCCATTGGATGAGCTGATGCATCAAAAGGACTATCAACAAACCAATTAGTATCTGCCCAAGAGTGTGAGTTTTGACTTACAAAGAAGTTATGTATACCAGCCTCTAAAACATACGCACCGGGTCTGGACGCAGAAACACCGAAAGTATCCCATGTAGCTATATCTCTAGCCGGCACACTAAGTCTGACAATCTGTGCTTGTCCTGGCTGCAAAACATTTGTTTTAGCAAAAGCCGCCAATCTAACATGAGGTGTTTCTAAGAAGTTTAGAGGTGTCGGTATAACTGCAGGTGCATTAAGGGGTGCATTATGGTATAATTGCACTACATCTCTGCCGGGCACCGAGCTTATGTTTCTTACACTTACATAAAATTCTACATCATCTGTTTGGCTTAAGGTTGTAGAAGAGTGAATTATTTCCCACTCAAATTCTGCATAAGATAAACCAAATCCATGCGGAAACATTACATTTCTATTAAACCATCCAAAATCTTGGTTTACTAACTTTTCGGTAAATGCTCTTGTTTCATAATAGAAATAATCGTAATAAATTCCTTCTCTATACTCTACATGAACCCTAGAGCCTGCTCCCGCAGGAGCATCACCTGCTACACCGTGTATCCATGCTTGGTCATTAAGAAGATAACGGTGGTCCCATTGAACACCTTGATATGTAAATTGAGAAAAGTTTTGGAAAGTCGGGTCTAAAGTAAAATCACGAACTGCCGTGTTTACTAAACGACCAGATGGATTTACACTGCCGTTTAATAATCTAGCTATAGGGCTAAAGCGCCTTGTTTGCGCTGCGTAATTTTGACGATGAGAACCTGGTAATCCAACCCAAAGCAAAGCATCTACACCAAACTCTTCTTGTTCTGCAAAGCCTAACTCCATCATATTACCTGAGTTAATCAACACAATAGTACGGGCAAACTTACCTGAAAGCTGAATTTGGCGAAGAAGTTCTTCTTCGTGTGCGTCTAATTGTAGATAGTGGTCATGCAGTCTGTTAACTCTTTCATGAGCCTCTAAAACACGACCGCTGCCAGGGTGGCGACCAAAATTTTCATGGGCGACACCTGTGCTTGCGTATGGACCACCCCAAATGCCAGCTTGACCTTGTTCAGGTGTCCAACCGCCTTCTGGAGTACCTATAGCAAGAGGACTAATGCCGGCTTGTGCTGTAAAGTTGTAACGACCGCCACGGAAAGAAGCATGCTGAAGAGCCTGCCCTGCATCGCCTGCGGCATGCCCTACCGCCCAATTACCGCTGCGGTTTAAACCAGCGCCTGCTAAATCACCAGCCACATTATTTGGACCTACTACACCACCGGCAAAATTACCTGTTGCAGTAATCACATCGCCTTCTATGCCGGCAGGAACAGGTCCTACTGCACTTGTAGAGCGTCTGGGTAAATCCCAACCCTCGCCGCCTTGACGAGAAAATACTACAACGGCAGCATCACTATAGCGAGCAAAAGAGTTTACTACACCAGCTGTTCTATAGGCATGCCACGGAGTTTCACCTGTCGGAACACCATTCCAGTTAATGTTACTTCTTCTGCCACCCTGTTGCCAGTGAGGTCCGCCATAAATAGGTACATCATTTCTGCCCCAGTAGCTGCCGGGATTAGTTGCATGAGTACTAGGGTTGTTATTCATATAGAAGTCTTGTAACGCTTGATTAACAATAAAACCCTCTTCTCTAAATGCACGATGCAGATTAGGGGCGTTGTACCTAGAGCCGCCGCCGCCAGATGAGCCGCCTACACCGGTTACTATATGTACAGAGTTTTTACCAAAAATAGAAATTCTTGGTGCTGTGCCGGGAATAGGTAAGGCAGGCTGCCAATCGTTTATTAGTTCGTTTCTTAACAAAACGATACCTTCTTCCATAATTTCTTCTGATATTGCTGCAGATGCTTCCATTGCTTCTAGCAAGGTAGAAGTTTCATGCGGCGGACCAATGATAGTGAATGCCTCAGCATTATCTCTAGCCCCCATTATCTGAAAGCCAATAACGCCGACCACCATTATTAGTGCTGTCGCGAATACTACTAGCTTTTGCCAGCATATTTTTGCTTTTTTTGTTTTCATGTTTTGTTTACTCCTTGTATATCAACAAATTAATAGGATAAGTTTTTTAATATATATCAATTTACTAATTGCTATATATTGTGACTGCTAGCTTATATTCAGTCATATTATTAAATAATGTACTTTGATATAAGCTGCCAAGAAAACACTTTGGGCTTTCTTCAGTTAACATTCTATAAACTTTTTTTTTACCACCTCCTGTGATATTTTTGTTAAATATTTTCGTTTTTTAACAACTCCTTGTTCCCTTTTTAGGAACGGCATAAATTAATACACCGCCCTAAAAAAGGAGTAAAAGAATGAACAACAATAACGCCGCAGCCGGTCTATCCAACAAAAAGCTAACTTTCTTTTTCTAAACTGTTAGTTGCTTGTTTTACCCATCGGCTAACTGTGCTTTTGGGTATACCTAGCTTTCGAGAAATAAATCTGGAACTATTTCCCTCCTCATGCAATAAAGCAACATTTTCTTTATCGTCTTGAACATATGTATTTTGTTTAGATTTTTCAACATATCTTTTGCCACAAGGAACACATTGCATTATCTGTGTACCGTCACTTGTTTTTCCAGATTTTCGTTGAAGGACAACCGTAAAACATTTCGTACATTTTCCAGACAATGTTTCTGTTACTGTTTCCTTATCCATACCTACATTCTCCCAACCTTGATTAAACTTGTATCGTATGAGAAGCTTTCAAAAAAATTGACTCAAAAAAGCAAGTCTAAGTCGCTAAGTTCTTGAGAGCCATAACTTCTCGATTCCCCAATATCTATTTTATAATAAAGGAAAAAAAGTTTTTTTCTAGTACTTTTTGAAAATTTCTGCCCCACTTTTGAGGTGTTTTTATTGCTTTGAAGTTCTTTTTTTGAAGTAAATTTCATATAAGAAATCACCCCTTGAAGATAATAAAAAAGCATCTTTCGTATTAAAAACTACGCTTATTATTGAAAGGTAACATCAAAAATATCCCCGCAACGCAAAAACCTGCTTCGAAAAAATCTAGAAACAGGCTTTGTCTGCAACCTAAAAATCCCATCTATTTTAAATAGATGGGATTTTTTTATTTAATGTTTAAACTTAATCTTTAACACACTCTGCACCCGTAGACATTACACCTTATGCCGATGTAACCGCCCCTTGTGACTCTTGTCCAAAAACCTGGGTCAAAGGGATTATTGCTTGCAGGGGGTACAAACAAACCGTCATCTTGTTCAAGACATATTTCCGGTAAGATTATTTCCGTACCCCAGCCTTCGGGTATAAAAGCGGTTTGGCCGCCTGTCATGGCAATTACGACACGCACTGACGAGCCGTCTGCTGTAAAGTTTTTAAAACCGCTTCCCTGCCAATTGGCAGCGTTGTTTCTGGTTTCAGTGCCGTCAAGCGTCAATCTTGTGCTAGAGCCTGTTGCTGATAGGCGTCCCAAATCTGCTTGAGTGCCGATAAGCAGTAAGTTAATACGGACTGAAGAACCTCTTGCTGTGACTGAAGATATGTCGGCATTTATGCCGTCTAGGTGTGTAGAAGAACCGCGTAAATTTATATGCTGTACCGCGCTTCTATATAGATTGACTCTATTGCTAGAGCCGTCCGTTGCTAGCAGTCTTTCTACGGTAGAATGTAATAAATTTATACGCATTGAGCTGCCCGTACCGACAAAGCCGCCTAGCGCGGTATGGCTTGAATTCCACCTTAAAGAAGAGCCACCAACTGTCACTGTGTTTTCTACAATGACGCGGTAAGTTGTCACATGAATAGAATTCCCTCTTAGATACATTTCCGCCATTGTTACATTAGCCAGACCAAGGCGCGTACTAGAGCCTTGTATATGAAGAATTCCGCCAATTGCTGAACGCAACAGATTTAAATGTACCGAGTTACCCGAAATTGCTAATGACTGCGCAACCTCTATACTGCGAAAATCAAACCGTGTAGAAGAGCCGTCAGATTCAAATCTTCCGCCGATGGTGGTGTTTATAAGTGAAAGATGTGTAGACGAACCTCGCAGTAGAAAATTATATTTTACATCTACATTTCTAAAGTCATGCCTGCCGCTAGAGCCGCTGATATTAACCGAATAAAAATTAATGTCATGCGCGATAATCCCGATTGAACCGCCCGAAACAGTTAAATCAATTCTGTCAGTCGGCACAGTGACAATGACCCTTAAATTGCGGCGCGCATTGCCAAAAGCAGTTTGCAGCCATGATGCTGTGCGCTCTTCCGTAAATGAAAAAGCATAATTGCCGCCTTGCTGCATATTAACCGATAATGAAATTCTATAATGATTAGAGGTAAAAAACTGCACTCTAAATTCGTCACCTGCGTGAATTTCAAAATCCCAATTACCTTGCAAAGAAACCGTATCAACAAATTGCTCAGAAACAAAATCTTCTGCAGCAGTCAAAACCTCTTGGTCTATGTTGGCAAAATTCCAATCTAATTGACCTAAGCCCACAAGGAAAATAATGCCGCCTGCTACAATTGCAAGGATACCTATAATGCACGCAGCTATAATAAAGCGCGTTGACCTTTTTCTTTCTTTTACCATGATTGAGTACCTCCGACGGGTTCATTTTGCTTATTAGAATGATATTGTAATTCGTGTGCCTCATTTCTTTTGCCTGTTTTGTGCTTTCCGATAAAGAAATATTTTTGCGTAGTTTTAACTGCTAGTTTTATGATTGAAATCGCAAATGCGATAATAACTAACCCTACACCAAATGCAGCTAAACCGCCGCCTAAAAGCGTTATACCGATACCAGCCGTTTGCGCTGTACCAGCTGCTATTTGAACAAAGTGTGTTAAACCAGCAATCACCGCCACAATACCGCCCAAAGCAGCGCCGATACCGCCCGCCACAAACCCAACAACTAGCGACCAAAGTACAATCATTAAAATGGTATACGGTAAAAAGAAAAGTATACGCGCTATAGTTCCTGATTTTTTTTGTTTTTGGGAATTGGGTGTTAGATTGACTGTTGTATGAGGTGTTGCATTGGGTGTTGGATTTGTTATTGGATTGGGTGTTGTAAAAGGCGTCTCAAATTGTTCGCTATTTCCCCAATCATCATATATCTCGTCAGTCCTTTTCTCAGCTTTTTTGTCTGCCTCTATGTAAACACCTGTTTCTGTACAGAATGACCCTCCGCTTTGTGTGTTTAGGTTTGTAGCAGCCATGCCGCCTGCCCCGAAGAAACTATTTTGGGCAGCACCCTCAAAGCCATAAACAATGCGGTAAGCTACATCGAAAGGATTACCAAACGAGCGGATAATTTCGCGTTCGCTCATGCCGCTTTCTTCCTTGTCAAAAAATGCCTCGTTATAATAATCAAGGGCGCGCACGACTTCCGTATCAGGCAGTCGCTTTAGATTTTTTCGTAATTCTTTTTCCCATTCATATTTTGTCATGGGGTTGCTCCTTTTTAGGAAATTTGTTGTGTGGGTGGGGGGCTATCTTCTTTCACTACATATATAATCATTTATCTTGGCAATTTGCCTCAAATCCTCTTTAAACTCTACAATGCGCTGCTTTCCTGTATCAGTTATCATATAATACTTTCGCAGCCTGCCATTGTGCGGAACCGACCTTGTGGTAACAGCGCCCGAATCTTCTAGCCGTTTTAAGACGGGATATAGGGTGGATTCTGAAATTTCGACATACGGCAAAATATCCTGAATCATCTTATAGCCGTAAGATTCTTCGTACCGTATGGCGCGCAATACGCAGCCTTCTAATAGTCCTTTTTTTAGTTGAATGTCCATTGTTTCGTTTTGCATAAGTCATATGCCGCAGTACAGCATATTGCCTTATGTATGATACTATACAATACATAGTATTCAACTGTCAACGAATTTATCAAACTTTTTTTTAGTAATTTATGGAATTATCAAAAAAGGACAATTTCAATTTTACTGAAACTGCCCTTTTTGTATTGTATCAATCACTACAATATATACTTCTTCAAATCCTGTTTTTGCTTTTGTTTTTTAAATCTGTCTTGTACAAACTTGCGGTCAATTTTGATGGTGGTCATAGGGTGGTCGCCGCCGGCGGAAAAACTTAAATCTTCTAAAAGTTTTTCCATAATAGTGTGCAGGCGTCTAGCACCAATGTTTTCTTTTAAATCATTCTCTTCGGCGGCAATGGTGGCTAGTTCGTCAATGGCATCGGCAGCAAAGGTCAAATTTAATTTATCCACTTTTAAAAGTTCGGTATATTGTTTGACGATTGCGTTTTCGGGTGCGGTTAGTATTTGTTTAAAATCGTCTTTGCTTAGTGAAGTAAGTTCTGCTAAAACCGGAAATCTTCCTTGCAATTCCGGAATCAAATCTGAAAAATTTGCAATGTGAAATGCGCCGGAGGCAATAAACAAAATATAATCCGTCTTTAATGCACCGTATTTTGTCTGCACAGTGCTGCCTTCTACAATGGGAAGAATATCCCTTTGCACACCTTCGCGTGAAACATCAGGTCCGCCCGCACGGGAACTTTTAGCGGCGATTTTATCAATCTCGTCAATAAAGATAATGCCTGCTTGTTCGGCGCGCTTTAGCCCCTCTTGATTGATTGTGTCCTTATCTAAATACTTTTCGCTGTCCTCTAAAATCAACGCGCGCATTGCCTCTTTTACAACCATCTTGCGTTTTTTCTTGCGCTTTGGCGGTCCAAAGCCACCCAACATTTCACCAATGTTGATTTCCATACCCGTGCCAGGCATCATTTCAACCGGCTTTGGCGCGTCTGTAATTTCAATCTCGACAATATGTTCGTCTAGCTTGCCTGCTTTTAAATCCGTCAAAATTTGCTCTTTGAGTAATTTATCCGGCTGGTCAGAGTACAGCTCTTTTTTAGCAGGAAACAAAATCTCTACTAACTTTTTCTCGGCGGCCGCTCTTGCCTTGCCTTCGACTTCGGCTAGTTTTTCTTCACGGATTAAGCGCACAGAGGTTTCGGCTAAATCCCGTATCATTGATTCAACATCTCTGCCCACATAACCTACTTCCGTAAATTTTGTCGCCTCTACCTTGATAAACGGCGCGCGGACAATTTTTGCTAGCCGTCTTGCAATCTCAGTTTTGCCAACTCCCGTAGGTCCTTTCATAATAATGTTTTTGGGTGTGATTTCGTCACGCATAACCTCAGGCAATTGGCTGCGGCGATAACGGTTTCTTAAAGCTACCGCCACTGCCTTTTTTGCTTCTTTTTGACCGATTATATATCTGTCCAATTCTTGAACAATTTGTGTAGGTGTCAATTCCATATTCTTAAACCTCCTCTATGATAAAATTGCTGTTAGTGTAAACGCAAATGTCAGCGGCAATTTTCATTGCTTTTTCGGCAATATCGCGCGCGCCCAGCTTTGTATTTTCGGCTAATGCTCTAGCCGCACTAAGCGCATACACACCGCCTGAACCTATCGCGCAAATGCCGTTTTCAGGCTCTATTACATCGCCCGTACCCGACACAATCAACAAATCGTCCGCGTCCGCTACAATCAGCATAGCCTCTAGTTGGCGCAGCATTTTATCACTGCGCCACAATTGCGCCAATTCTACCGCACTGCGGGTCAAGTTGCCGCTATACTTATTAAGCATTTCTTCAAACCTGCCGCATAGCGTAAACGCGTCCGCGACACTGCCTGCAAAGCCTGTAACAACCTTGCCCTCATAAAGCCTTCTTACCTTTACCGCATTGCCTTTTAAAACAATACTTTGGCTTTGAGTCACCTGACCATCGCCTGCAATGACGGTCTTGCCGCCCTTCTTGACTGCGACAATCGTCGTCCCATCAAAATGTACCATAATGTTTGTTTGCCCCTAAATTTTATTAATCTTAATTATATTTGAATATTTCGGCAGTAATTTACCGAATGAATCACACTGTATCATACTTAAATAAAATACACAAACTTTTTTAGTGAGAAAAAGCACCCATTCACTATCGTTCTCACACTATACAAATGAAATATGTGAAACAAGAAAAAAGGAAAAAATTGCAACTGCAACTGAAATACAAGATAAAATTAACCCTGCAACGACAATTTTGTGTTTGCTTTTTCTTCCAAGTGTTATACCACCAAATATTATACCTAATATACCTAATATAAAGACGGGAAAAGCATATGTTGCAACAGCTATTCTCCATAAGCTATACCAATTATCACAAGACTCTGTGCTAGCTAGCAAGATAAATGCAGGCATAATCATTACCAGCGAAGTCAAGCCAAAAATAAATGATTTTATTGGTACTCTTTCTTCCATCTACTCTTCCCCAATTCTCTTAAAAAATCTGCCAAACAATCCTTTTTTACGAACCTCTTGAGCAGGCTGCAAACTTAACGCTAAATCCAATAACCCTAGTGAAGAAGAAAGGCAGGGCTTATTATATTGCGCCAATTTGGGGTGAGCGATTTCGATGGGTCTATCTAGTCTTGTCGACAATAAATTTTTCGCACCCTCAATCGAAGTTACACCGCCGCCCGTGATATGATAAGAAATATGTTTTGGGTAATTACTAATATCATGATTGCGCTCGGCTAGTGCGCGCTTTATCCTATCGCCCAATTCGCCAATTGCCTGCCTTACAGGTTCATTGACATATTGCGCCTTTATATCTAAAGTACCCGACGGCAAATCGCTTGCCGTCAGTGTGTAAATATCGTCCTCGCGGTGATTCAGTTTTAGATTTACTTTACCCTTTAATGCTTCTGCTTGAGAAAAATCAATTTCCGGAACCGGCAAATCTGCTTCACTAATTCCCTCATTGCGGCTTTTTACCGCGCTCCTTAATTCCCTAAAGAAATTTAAAATGTAAGCGGTAATATCACCGCCTCCAAACGGAATATTAAATTGCTCTAAAATGCCGTCGCCTTGCGCAATAACAATATTAGTTGTCGATAGTCCCGTGTCAATCATAACGACAAATCTATCGCGCGCCCTTTCGTCAAACAAAAACCACACTTCTGCTAGTGCAGACGAGAGATAGGACGGTTCTATTGAAAGCCGCGCCATAATATCATCCATAACTTCAACAAAACGATTTTTGACTAAAATGTACGAAATTAGCCCGCTAACCTTTTGCGAGTATAATCCTTTGGGTTGAATCAGCGGTCTGTCGTCGTCCAGCTTATAATAAATAGGCTGCGAATTTATAACTGTATAATCGGGATAATCCTTAAACACGCTGCCTTGCTTGTGTAAATCGGTCAAATCATCGTCCGTCACCTTGCGCTTTTTAGAAAATGACAATGCCGAAGATAAACTTTTAGTAATAGTAAAATCCGCAGGAACCCCAACCACTAACTGCCTAATCTTAACCCCTGCGTTGCGCTCTGCCTCTACAATGGCTTTATGAATTTCTTTATAAAGCTCGGACGGATTTAAAATCCAATGTCCGTTATAATAAGAAGCACACGACCTTTCAGTTTCACTGCTAAGACAAATCGTATCGTTAAAACCCCGACTGCCAACCAGCACTCGAATTTTACCTGACCCAATATCTAATACTGCAACTTGCGGATTCATGTTATTCTTACCCTTAAAAAATGGTTACTTTCGCGCATAAAAACAAAATAGTTTTTTAAGCGTCAACCCAAAGTATAAACTATAATATCTTATAATGTCAAATCTTTCATATAACTATTTAACGCACCAAAACAAAAAAAACCTCATTCATTCCAAGTCCCCCACACAGGCGGCGGCGAAGACCCCACCCACCTATACACTGTTACATAATAACTGCTAAACATCCATGACCCATTATGCACAGTCACACCTAAGTAACTGCCGTCAAATTCTATGTAGAAAAATGGCAGACAGCACCAGCAAGATAAAAACACTTCTTGACTTTCGCCGGCATTTAAATACACCCATATATATTCTGTCCAGCCGCTTTCTCTTCTAAGCTCAATCCTCAACTGAATAGAAGTCCCAACATATCTCAAATGATAAGTAGTATATAATTCCATGTCAAAAACCCACAGCCAGCCGTACTCGTCAGGCGGGGGTTGAGGTTGCAACGGCGCAGTGGCTGTAATTGTCGCGCCTAACTCAATAAGCGTAAACCAATTTAGTGCTTGACTATATGCCGCCACACTATCCCAACACGGAACATAAATAGTAATATTAGCAGGATTAATCCACATAAAAGCATTTATATCTGCCAACGCCGTCCCAACAGTATTTCCCGCAAACGGACGCAATAGTGTAACAGTATGTAATCTTGCGAAATTAAAAAACTGATTTTCAGCGATTGTAGAGACATCGTAAGGAATAATTACCCGCGTTACAACCATACCCAATCGCACCAGTGAATTTCCTAATAAATTTGGATTAAAATTCCATGTCACTTGTAAATTAGGAGCGAAAACAGATACAAACAAAACACCTATAGAAGTGACACTTGACGGAATAGTAATATAAACTAAGCCGTCACTATTAAATGCGGAATGGTCAATTGTAGTTAAATTAGAGTCTTCCTCAAAATATACATGTCGCAACGCACTAATTGAAGAAAAAGCATTATTCCCAATAGTAATAACCGAAGCAGGGATAGTAATATTTATAATCGCTGTATTTGAAAAGGCGAAAGCACCTATCGTGTGCAATTGACTGTTTTGCGAAAATGTAACACTTGTTAGATAACTATTATGAGAAAAAGCAAAGTCACCTATAGAAGTAATCAAAGCAGGAATGGTAATGCTGCTTAATCTCGTGTTTGTAAACGTACTATGTCCTATCGTACTTACATTAGGCGGAAAAGTAAATCTCATTAATCTCGACCCCGAAAAAGCCCCTGCACCTATGGTTTGCAACTCGCTTACACCCATAAAGTTGATAAACCCTAAACCGGAGTCTGCAAATGCCCAATCGTGTATATATTTGACACTGCTAGGAATATAAATTACCCAAATAGAACTATTCCTAAAAGCATTTGCACCTATTGCTGTGATTGGCATACCCGCAACACTCGGCGGAATTGTAAAAATACCGCCAACAAAAGACTCTAACAGTACACCATTCCTAAAACTAAAGTGTAGTGATGTTATTGTCGTGTTATAATGAAAATTATTACTTCCGATGTTTTCGATACCAACACCTCGTACATCTACACTTGTAATTGCCGGATTGTTATTAAATACCCCTGCATTTATTGCAGTTACCCCTGCGGGGATTACCACATGACCGTTAAAGTCCGGCGGCGGTACAAATGCAGTTATTACACTGTTTTCTATCCTAAAACCGCCCTCTATTACATTAAAGCCTACCCACCCTGCGTTTATATATGCCTGCACTGTCCCCGGCGGTACAATTACAGTGATTTGAGCCCATAGTGTCCATAAATGTAAGACTTCTGCCACAGTTGCATTATGCGGGATAGGAAACGGAATAGAATTATAGAACACTCGCGACGGTGTATTACCTTGGAATATGATGGTTTCTAAATTTGTCGCACCCAAAAAAGCATAACGACCTATTTGATTAACCGAGGCAGGTATCGTCACACTTCGTAAATTAGTATTTCCATGAAAAGCATAAGGTAAAATGCGAGTGAAGCCATACTGTATCGCCACATGAGGATTATTGGGTGCGGTAGTTTGATTAGGATTTGGGCGGTGGCTTTGGAATGTTTCACCTGTCATATAAGCCATACGGCGCACAAGTTCGGAAGAACATACGGCACAAAAATACCTCAAATTTGCATGACTGCCAGCCATCAAACAACCGCTTTGTGGTGTTCCCCAAAAATTAGTTGTAGCACCGCGCGGAACAAAAAATCTTGCCCTATCAATATCGGATGATGTAATTAAAACAGGCTGTCCTATGTCACCATGTCCTACCCAATGACTCCATGGGATAATATTATCACCAATGTATACCATATTTGCGGATAATGACCCTGCTGCACCATTCAGCTCATCTGCAAGACCACCGAAAGAATGTCCAAATTCATGTACCAATGTCCTATGCCACCCGCCGCCATTAGTATGCACTGTAGTAACAGCAATTTGCACACCCAAGTTTATTGGTGGGGCAAAATCTACTGCAACTCCGCCAAATCGTGTAGTATTTGCAATTACCTGTACCATATTCAAATTTTGACTGCCAACAGCCATATTTGCTACATTCATAACATGTTGCTGTCCCCACAGTGGAATATTGATTTCACCTGCTCTAATCTCATAAGTCCCAAATGCATTTGTCGTATTTCCGGGAGTTCGCACCCAAGTTTGACGAGAAACTACCTGTGCCGCATAAAAAACAAATCTATGTCTAAACAAATTGAACGGGTGAAAATTCATCATAAAGTCCCGCGCACTTTTTGCGTGTTCCATAAATGCAGGCAGTTCTGCTTGTGTAAACCCATCGCCCATAAGTACCACAACAATATTGTGAGAAAGACGCCTGCCTTCACCGTAAATTCTTACAAAAAAATCTGTACTTAGGGGAACTGCACTCTCTGTTGTATTTAGCTTTTTCTCTAATTCGTAATCGGCAAGCGGAATCCTATATGTCCTTACACCTTCATACAAGGTATGTACCCTTTTAGTTTGATAAAAGGTTTGCTGTCCTAACATTTGACGAATATCCTCAATACTATATCCGCCGCGAGTATATTCTCTAAGAGTGCTTACCCTATGGACAGGGTTATAGTTGGCATTACTACAACAATCCGTTTGTTTGCTATTGCCGTTTTCGCAATGAATTATTTGCTCGTGCGCAAATATTGTGTTAGCAGAGCCTCTTTCTAAAAGCAACACTGCGCCAATAATTACTAGCAGCAAAGTAAAAATACTTACCAACAGTAATTTTTTCATGTGTTTGTTTTTTGAATTAGTATTTTTCATTTTATTTATCCTCTTTTTATTTAAATTTTTATATTACTTCAAACATAAATGTATATGTAAAATGGATGATTTGTCGATTACGACTTCTATGGTTTATACTAAAACGCACACTTATTAGCGCTTCATGCTTTCCACGGGAAAACCCTTCAATAAAAGTAAAAGGAGCTTGACTTATATATCCTCCATATTCTAAATTTTTAGAAACCCACCGCCACCCAAAAAGCGGGGGGGGGAGAGAAATATGCGGATTATAAAATGCGCCCTCAGAGTTAAGCCTAATAAAGACAGCTGTTCTAAAGCTATTTGCAGTCGCTACTGTTATATTTCTGCCACTTACATTTGTCAAAGTTACAACAATACTAGGATAACCCTCGAAAAAATATCCACCTCTCCATGCAATATGAGTTGCCTCTAGCACAAGACTCTCGACTTCAACAGTCAATTCAAAATTGCACGCGCCATAACAATCGTCCTCGCAAATGCACTCGACCCTAACGCCCGCACACCCGCCAAAAAACAATACTGATGATAATGTCAGTAATAATACAAGTAAATAAGCGGCTAGCTGTTTTTTAAAGTTCTTGATTTTTTTATGTTCCATTTTTTCATCCTCTTTTTGTTTAAATTTTTATATTACTTCAAACATAAATGTGTAAGTAAGTCTAATAAATTGTTGATTATGGCTTCCGTAGTTTATATAAAAATGCGCTGATACAATTGCTTCATGTTCTCCGCGAAAAAAACCGCTTTGATTATTATAAGGACTTTGACTTACATATCTACCCGCTCCTATGGAAGTTCTATGTAAAGATATTCTAGACATACCCCGATTGTGCATTGCCATGTAATTAGCAGTAGGAAACGATACCCACAAAATATTTCTGTGAAACCATCTATTATGAAGATTCACCC
>Ga0131853_10013097_pt1 | contig 15194 bp, 11 predicted proteins | sample TergutLab28metaG_FD_92764 | JGI IMG/M metagenome (GOLD analysis project Ga0131853, IMG submission 92764) | Labiotermes labralis P1 segment gut microbial communities from Petit-Saut dam, French Guiana - Lab288 P1 (version 2) (version 2) | ecosystem: Host-associated > Arthropoda: Insects >...
AAATGATTTGTACTCCTCACCCAATATTGTGCAGGTGATAAAATCGAGAAGAATGAGATGGGCTGGGCATGTGGCGCGTATGGGTGAGGAGAGGGGGGTGTATAGGGTCTTGGTGGGGAAACCAGAGGGAAGGAGATCAGTGGGGAGACCTAGGTGTAGATGGGTGGATAATATTAGGATGGATTTCCAGGAGGTGGGATGTGGGTATATGGACTAAATTGGGCTGGACCAGGATAGAGACAGGTGGCAGACGCTTGTGAGTGCGGTAATGAACCTTTGGGTTCCGTGAAATGCGGGGAATTTCTTGACTAGCTGCAAGCCAGTTAGCTTCTCAAGAAGGACTCTGCACCATGGACTAAGTAAGAGTAAGTAAGTAAGTAAGTAAGTTTTGTTTACTAGATGCTTAAAATTAGTGTTTATTACCCAGTAAAACAATGAAAGCACCATGTAATTTTGTCTGTGTATGACATTATGACATGGTAACTATGTGCTGATTCTAAGCATCTTTTCAGTATATTTTATCTGAAGATCTGTTTGATGCAGTTTAGCAATTAAGGCTGCTGTCACCTATGTTGTGATATATCTTTGATACTGAATGTTATGGCTCAAATTTTCTAAATAAAATAACCTACCTCTTTATGCAGAAAACAATAGTTGTTTTATAATTAAATTATTGGTCTGTCTGATATATAAGAACACTGTGTGGACAGAATGCAGTGTTTTTAATTTTTACAGCAGGTGCGGTGGAGTAGATGGGGTCCCCACAGAACCTGCAATACAGTGGGGCCCACAGACACACAGAATATTAAAAATTGGTTGTGGGTTCTTTGGGGATGTTTAATGTTCTTGAGTGTTCCATGACAAAATTTTGTACTGGATCCCTGTTACAAGATCTTTAAATACCTTTGCTAATATTTATATGGGACTGCCAAATATCATGTGGGTGGTAGAGAGGTTGGTGGGTGGTTATCTACACCACAGAACATGTGATGTTTGTAGTCACCACTGTTTTTTTTTTTAATTTTTCACCGTGAATGTTGAATCAATATACATTCATTTAAAATACCAATACTTGCACCTTGTCTTTAAAATAATGTAAAACCTTATTTGGTTAAAAGACTTTAAAAACATTCATTAGTCTCCAAAATGTTTCGGTTGCTATTTTTCAACCATCATCAGGGAGCCTCAAAGTTCTGCTAAAGTTACTTATGTGCGTTATATATATATATGCTGATAATGGTGTTGTGACAGCATGTCGTTTTATGTGGCTGATGTTTTCGGATATGTTATGACCGGTCCTCCCCTTGTCTATCAGAGTCTGACTCTGACTCTGATAGACAAGGGGAGGACCAGTCATAACATATCCGAAAACATCAGCCACATAAAACGACATGCTGTCACAACACCATTATCAGCATATATATATAACGCACATAAGTAACTTTAGCAGAACTTTGAGGCTCCCTGATGATGGTTGAAAAATAGCAACCGAAACATGTTGGAGACTAATGAATGTTTTTAAAATGTTTTAACCAAATAAGGTTTTACAATATTTTAAAGACAAGGTGCAAGTGTTGGTATTTTAAATGAATGTATAGTCACCACTGTGTTTACATGGTTAATTAACATTTATATGCATTCTTTGCACAAATAAAGTACATAATTTGGAATGTCATTACCTTTTGCTTAATTTTTATCACCATACCACTAAACATATTTTTGTGATACAGTATTATTTAACTTATACTCAGTTATTTTTGTAACTTTGATTTTTAATCTCTTGTGAGAATGTGCTTTTCATTCTCATGCCACATGTTGTAAAATATTAAATTATGCATTCTAAGTTTTTCCTGGTAGTTCCATTTCATGGAATAATTAGGACAGCACATTTGCTGGCTAATTAGGGTCCCATTTTTTGGACCCATGGCCATTTTGGCCATTCTTGGAAGACACTTTTTGAACTTCATAAAAGAAGTGTGATGTTATGATGATTACATACAAACATACATACGTATACATACATACGTATACATACATACATACATAGATACACACATACATACATACATACACAATATGTATATACATACATACATACATGCATGCATACATATATACATATATGTATACATACATATATACATACACAATACATACATAAATATATACATACATAAATACATATACACATACATATGTACATACATACATATATACATACATAGATACACATATACATGCATACATACATACATAAATATATACATACATAAATACATACATACATACATATGTACATACATAAATACATACATACATATGTACATACATACATATATACATACATAGATACACATATACATGCATACATACATACATATGCAATACATACATAAATATATACATACATAAATACATACATACATATATATGTACATACATATATACATACATAGATACACATATACATGCATACATACATACATACACACATACGTACATACGTGCATACATTCCATGGATCCTTAAGTGTGTCATAAAGACAGTGGGATATGGAACAACTTATAAATTCACATATACTAATTGACAGTGTAAAATATTACAGACATTCTACAAAAATATTAGAAATCATCTTTACACATAAAAAATTCATCTGCAGAGGAAAATGGTTGTGTAGGTATTTTCTTATGACTGTTTTAAATTTTGCCTTGTCATTCTTGAAGATTGTCACACTAGGCGGTAAACTGTTGAAAATTTTATGCCAGCATGGAATGAACTTTTTTGAAAACAAGATAGATTGGCATTTGGTCTATGAAGTTGATGGTTATTCCTTGTTTAATACTGTGGATAGATGAATTTGTGTGAAAAATTTCCTGATTGTTGATAATGAAGTTCATTAATGAAAGCATGTACTGACAATAAACAGGTAGAATCTCTAACTTTTTAAATAGATTTCTATAAGAGGTTCTGGGTTGTGTATCAGCTAAACTTCTGACAATTTTCTGTTGTAAATTGAAAATCTTCCCACTGTTGGAAGAGTTACCCCAGAAAATTATTCCATATTTTAAAATAGAATGAAAGAATGCGTATTAAATTGATTTGAGAGTGTTAAAATTTCCGATATGGCCCAACGACCTAACACCATAACATGTTCCACTTAATGTAGGAATCATTTCCTCGATTTGGTTCTTTGAATATATGTGGTTATCCATTTGTAAATCAAGAAGTTTTTATTCACTGTCTCTTCTGCATATTTTTCTTTATAACCAACATGTAACATAGAATGTGATGAATACTTTGTTATGAATTTCATTATATTTGTTTTATTTAAATTTAGAACTAAATTATTAGCAGCAAACAATTGAATGATATGAGAGAGAACTAAATTTGTCACTGAACAGGAAGCTGCAAAATTTCTGCTTGGTAGTATGCCTCTAGTATCATCAACAAATAATACTGGGGAACAGAAAGTATTCTTTGAATGTTCAGTGTCAGTTTGATAATGATTACTATAAAATACGCTTCTATAGTGCTAACCATGCTTTCTGGTGCCTTCTCACCGCAACACCCCTGTGGCCAACAGCTCACACACCCTTAATGGCTACTGTCATAATATTTTTTTGAAAATTAGTTACTTGTCATTTCTTAAACTTTAAAGACCTTAACTATTGTAATAGTTGATCAAATGTTGCTTAATTCTCTTGGTTAAAGTTCTTATTACCTGGGTTATTTAATTCGTTTGGAATGTACTGAATATTGCAGTTTTTGTTTAAATGTCTGAAATGACTGATTTGTAATTTGTTGTTACTCTCTCTGTAGTTAAGTATCTCTTGTCTTAATATGGTACAGAGTTTGTGTATATCACTGGTGCATGATACTGCCAACTTAACATATGTGTTGTAATTTATTACATTCAAAAACAAAATATGTACACACTGGAATCCTTCAATGAAAATTCAATTTTAATGGGATGTCCAGGAATTTTGAAACATGAAATTGTCTTACTTTAATGTCATATGTCATATGTTTTATGATTGTTGTTGGGAGCACAGCAATTTGATTATGATATCCCTCAACACCACCACTGCCACTACTACTATTACTACTACCACCACCACCATCACCACCACCACTACTACTGCCACCACCACCACCAATACTATGAATACTACTGACTGTAATTATTTTTAACATTCTAATTTGTAATTAAATAAAAAAATAATGAAATCAAATTATGACTAAGTTATATATCTGATTTCTAGGCAACTTGGAGGATGAAGAGAAGGTACTGGCATGGCTGGAACATCAGTTGAAGAGCGATGAAATTGAGGATATAACAGATGAAATGCTGGATATGCTTATTGATAAAATGCCACATGTTGCGGTACTTTTCTGTGAGTGTTATTTTATTGGCTTGGATGTCAAGGCAATGTATTGTGTTTCCAAGTGCTCAGATTACGTAATGTATAAGTTCAATAGTTGGATCTACAAATTTCCACATTTATTTTCACTGCAGAGGACACAAATGAGGCATTTATTTTATTTATTTAGTAGGAAATATATCAGGAACTTAAATAACTATAACTTATTCTAACTGCAATGTTATATTAGGGCTACACTGATGAAAGTGCATATGCATGAATATACACATGCATACAGGATGTGCTAGATGTACCCAGGCTCACCCATACGTCTCAAAATTTTGTACATTGTGCTTTATTTTTTTTAAGTTTATGTTTTTGAAGTGGAGTTTAGTTGGTAATTGAAATAAACATTTAATGAAGCTTTATTTCCTTTAGTTTGTTTCATAGTTAAAAATAATGTCATTTGTGTTTATGTAATGAATGTTTGATTTTGAAAATAATGTAAAATAAAATTTTTTGGGCGCAATCCCTAGTGAAAGGTGCTGGGCACGCTATGTACATGAACTTCAAGGCTTAGCTGCAGTGTAGGTATGTACAATGGAAACCTTTTATGGGGCTGGTATTGTAGCATGGAAGGTGCAGCTGTGTGTTTAACTTGATATACTTACTGGCATATACTTGAATAGAACTGTACAGATGACTGGATGAGTCCCTAGTATGGATGATATTATAGTGGAGTTTAAACATGGCATGTCAGGTGGTGATTCCGTCCAAACAGAGCCAGATGGACATTGCGGGGCCACTGCTTTTGGAATTGAAAGCCCATGACAGCATTATCAATGTGTAAAATATTACAGTCAAAGGTGTCAGAAGTCATGTACCAAATGTAGAATAATAATCAGGGTAAACTCAATGAAGGCATCACTCTGAGGCATGATGCTGTATGTCTACATGCGGCCCACAGCATTCAGGACTGACTGAATATTGTGTCATGGGAGGTGTTCAAACACCCAGCCTACAACCTGGTCTTATTGCCATGCAGTTTTCATATATTTGAAATGTTAAAGACAGCCCTTGAAAGCTATGTGGTTGTATCAGATGACAGTGTGCAGGAGGCTGTGGCACAGTGGTTTAGGCAGCAGGTGGGATATGTTATATTATGCATCATTAGAACTCCATCTCAATGCCTGTGCTGATTTTTTGTAATGTTGCAATATTTTCAGCTCTGCGCATCCTTAAACACGATTTAGTTGTATGTGCATCACATGTTAGAGTATAAGGCATTTGAGCTAACAGGGAGTTCTTTTTCAGTGATCCTACAGTTAAGAATGATGGTTTTGTAATATTTGTCTCATTTTTTTTAATGCAGATGATAAAGATCAGAAGAAGAGTCAGAAAGTTTTGTTAGAGCTGGAGAACATTGATGATGAATGTGATGCAAATGGGATAGCATTTGTGAAGATTGATAATGACGAAGAGGCAAAAGAGTATGGCATTGATAATATTCCCACGTTGGTATATTTTGAAAAGAAAATACCACATGTATATGAAGGTAATACCTGTCAATATTGAATATTGCTACACTGCTTAAGGCAACACGTTTGTAAAATTAAATGTATAAGAAAAAATATTTGAGTGTATAATTGTCACATGTGGCTATACGATAAAAGCCACAAGGCTGTGTACAAGTACAATACAAATAACCAAAAGTGCTTGTAACAGCTGCTGTGTTGGGCACTGAGAGCTCTTTCCTTTAAGTCAAGTTACAGCTGCAGTATGAAGTATTACTTTACAGGAACTATCAGAATTGAAACAGGATCTAAAAAATTTTGAAGTAAGAAATTAAATTTAAATCTGAAAATTAAGTAAATAATTTGGGCACCAGAAACTGGCTGTGTTTTCTAGCCAAGATCTGGTGAGCCAGCATACCGTGGTTTTGCAGATGGTTGCAGCAATACAGTAAAACCCCAATTTTATACTTTTGTGGGGACTACCTAAAATGGTGCAAAATATTTGAACACTGCTACCATGGGCATTAGGTTGGGACCATACAAACAGTGCATAGAGGCACGGAAAATGCAAAGTTTGGGAACATAAAATCGGGGTTTTGATGTGTATGCTAAATACTGAACAGAGTTACTTCAGTGAATATTCTCTGACATTTAGATTGAGTCCATGATTTATGAATCACTTTCCCTTTCCTGTAGATAAATTCAAGAATAAACATACTCTCTTTGTAGCTTTGACATAAAAGTTAGAGTTGGAACAAAAAGAAACTGAGTAAATTAACTGAAAAATACCACTTAATATCGGCCAGTAGTACGGTTATTAACAAGATTTTCTGAGCTCACCAAGTTTATTTTCATCAGGTGACCTGCTTCGGGAAGAAGAACTTCTGGGTTGGCTTGTACATCAGAAGAAACACAGTGAGATCCCAGATGTTACAGATGAGATGGTGGATCGTTTAATAGAAAAGATAGATTATCTTGCTGTGTTCTTTTGTAAGTAGAGTAGCTAAGAAGTGGAAACTGTGACAGTAAATGGTACATACTGTGCATAAAAATGAACTATGTAGCCTCTACCGCTTTCTTATTTAATCTTGATTAAATGTGTCATTTGTTGTTAGTTGTAAGTCTAAAATAATATTGTAAAATTGTTACATTCTTGGAGGGTATGGTGCAAGTTGAATTTTGCATAAGTCAATATTGAGTGTATATATATGTATGTGTATATATATATATATGGTCAACAGGATATGTATGTAGAAGAGAGTCGGGTTGAGTCCAAATTCCAACAAACTAGAACCTGGTTGATCATGGCATGACAGTGCTGCTGCCTGTGTTAAAGCCTAGCAGTATTTTTCCGACACTTTTGTCTCATTATGCTTTCATTTCTTATAAAAAAAGTTCTAATTTCAATTTTTTTCTTTTTTTAAAAATTAAGTCTGAAACTGCATAACTTGAAATTGCGTAAGTCTCAGAATTCTGTACTTTTTATATAATTTATATAGAATTGTTTGAAAGAAATACCAAGTTTTTTATGCAAGTGAATGCAATTGACAGCATACAGAATTAAAATTGCTGTCAGTGGACTAGACAGAGTTCCACTCTGCATTCACAGCTACATTCTTGCACATTTGTCTACATTGTAGGACTAGACAGTGTTCCACTCTGCATTCACAGCTACATTCTTGCACATTTGTCTATATTGTACAGTACAAGGCAAGGCTGTCTTCAAGATTGACATTCACCAGGGATGTGGAACTAAGAATAGAAGGTATTTCTGTCTGTATTCAGTGGGAAAATGAAAATCATTAGTGCATTACATATTTTTGTGTCATATGCCATTATCGTACTGAGTTTAAAAACTATAAGAACAGCCTGGAAACATTATTTATTTCCACGTGGTGTTACACTTGTGTAAAATTCAATGTCATGTACAGTGAACAAAACTTATTCAAAAGAAAATTGAATTTGTAATCCTTGTGTTACTGATTTTATATATTTAATTATTTGTTAAATGTTACATATTACTCCTCTAGTTTCACTGACCTTGTACCTTGCCACTGTAACAGTGTTGATTGAAATTGATTTTTTTATATTACAGTATATGGACACTCCTTATGTTTATACTTACCATCTTCCTCTCAATTTTATATTCTTTAACATTTCCAGATGATAAAGACAGTAAGCAAGATATTCGAATATTGAATGAAATAGAAAATATTGATGATGATTTGGAAAAGGAAGGAATAGTAATAGTCCGAATTGATAATGATGCAGAGGCCAAAGAATACGGTATTGATCACCTTCCAGCACTTATTTATTTTGAGGACAAGCTGCCAGCGATATATGAAGGCAAGTTCCTAAATGTACAAATTAGATATTTGAAGAAAGGTTGACCAACTAGATGACACTTGCTTTATTATATATTGCTCAACATGTTTCAGACGTTAATACGTCCATCTTCAGGAGCTAGTGAGTAGTGGTTCAGCCTACACTCGGATACCACATCACCAACAGCCAATCCCGCCACATAACACCAGCACGCCTCAAGTCAGCCTACTCAACACAACAAGTACTCGCTAGCTCCTGAAGATGGACGTATTAACGTCTGAAATATGTTGAGCAATATATAATAAAGCAAGTGTCATCTAGCTGGTCAACCTTTATTCAAATATCAAGATGATGCACGGTCCAGTACACATAAGGTACAAATTAGAATCTTATGGTTTGATGCATGGCTAAACTGCTGAATAAAGGGAACATGAATCAGAACTATATTAGGACAATATTTTTATTGTCTGGGCGCTGAGAATATCATCATTATATGAACAAATGTAAGATTATTTTAGTTTGTATAAATTCCACATTTTCCTACTTTAAATACACAAATCAACATAAAGACTTTGGTTAGAAATCTTACCATCCCTTGGAGACACACACATTAATCTTGCATTTACATATATATATGAAAAGGAGGAAATGAGAAAAAGTCTGTAACTGCATTATACATACCACACAGTTTAATGTATTTTTTAAATGCATAATCGAATATGCATATAATACTGTTTAGGCTAATACGAGCAATAGAAACCTATTTAAACAATGCAAGATTGAGATCACATAATCATTTTAATTAATAATGTGTTGTATGTAAGTGGTTTTTGTCATATATATATATATTTTGGCCTCTGTCTGATATCTTTTGAATCAGCTGAAAAATGTAGTACCCTTGACAATAATATATAGTTGTGATTGACGGTCCTTCTCTTCATATATTTATAGAGTAATATAACACATGCAAATGTGCACAAAGAATGCTGGTTATAGAGAAGGGTATGTAACAAAGTAGCCAAAAGAACCCCAAAAAATTGCTAATATACAGTCTTAATGGACTGTGTCCTGAACAGCTTTGGTCACCTTCATGTTCCCACAAGTTGCTGCTTTCAACATGATTCTCAGACATTTAAATGCTGTAATTCTCTCTCATATCTGTTTCTTGATATTCTAATTACTCTATTTAAAGATTGTTTCTACTCCAAAGTTCTGTGGGCATTTTTTGTTTCCTTCGTCTGAGTTTTTTCTCACCAGTGAATATTAACCTCCTTCAAAGATGAGCACTTGCACATGAATATGTCTAAAGCATATAGTTGTCACTTATTTTGCACTTACAGTGGGAAATAATGACATTTGCATGCAGTGGAGGATAATGGCACATCATATCTCAACATTAGCAACAGACATGTAGGTCAGGGTGTGATATCAAATGTTAAACATGTACCAAAATTCCAAATTCCTGAGTATAATACTATTAAATTAAAATTATTTTTGGCGGGATAAATTTTGAAAATTGTGAAAAATGACTATTAATTTTATCATGTGTGTCTGTCCCTGTGCCTATATATCTTTGTGGAACAACTTGGCTTGAACTGGATGGATTTTCATAATATTTGATATTTAAACATTTTTTGAGAATCTGCCGGGAAAATTAAAGTTTTGTTAAGGTCTGACAAAAGTAATGCTTATTTGACAGGAAGACCTTTGTAAATTTATGATAATATCTCATTGAATTCGTCTAATAATGAGAAATTTTTCAGATAGATATTGTAGAGAAAAATAAAAATTCCCCTTTTATGGTGAATAACCTTTTTCTGAAAGTCATGCCATTTGTGAGATAATGTGGAAAAGTGTGAAAGAGCTGGACAGGCCACAGATGACTATATAATAGGGCATATGTATAGTGCATGCTGGATAGCTTAGGCTACACACACCCTCACAATATGTACTACTTATTGCTTTTCCACTGCAACAGTGGTTGCATGAACATGCCTCAATGTTACGTTGTATGTACATCGCCTGTATTGTTCAGATGATGAAATTTACTGCATGTCTTTGGTGAAGTTAATAAAAAAATTTTTATTGTTTGTGGTTTTCAACAGATGTGCATATTTTTCCAAGAGCAGCAGGAATCAGAGTGTATTCATGTCTTACACCTGCTTTTTTTTATATTTTTTTAGAAGCAATGTATCTTACATATAGGTAGAAGTTTCACTGGAAAGGTATGATTTAATCGAAAAGTTGGCAGGATAGAGCATGTTATGGGAAAACAGCGTAATCTGTCTGTACATTAGTGATCATTCTCCTGCTTGTGATGTAACACATGGCTTGAATGTCTGTTAAATAATACAATAACATATATTATTATGTTAGGTGATCTGTTGAATGAAGACGAGGTTCTGAAATGGTTGATAGAACAGAAAAATACTGCAACAATTGAAGAAGTGACAGATGAGATTTTGGAGGATCTCATCGAGGAATATGAATATGTTGTGGTCTATTTTAGTAAGTATAATTTACTGTTGAATGTTGTGACTTTGGGATATTAATGCAAAATTTAAATACCAGCACAATTTTTGTGTCAAATAAAAGGTGGTGGAGTGAAAGATGATTTTGTAGTACAGTCATTTTACTTATTAAGTGTAAAGGCCCAGACAGCTATTTCAGCAGAAATTGCATTGAGAATTAGGATTATCAACTGTTATATTTATTAGGTGCTTTGTAGTGCATTATTGATGATATCAGTTTCTAGCTGCAACAGTAAGTGTTGAAGAGCTGGGATTGCACTGTTGATACAGTGATTGAACTACAGGCTGGATGAGCTGGGCTTCGATTCCCAGCAAGGCTAAGAGATTTATCTCATCTCTGAAATGTTCAGACAACCCACCCAGCTGCCTGTTCAGTGGGTACTGAGTGTCTTTCCCTGGGAGGTAAAGCTGCTGGGGTGGAAAGTGGACAACTCACCTCCATCTAGTGCCATCTATATGCCTGCATGGCATGGACAGAGACAACTTTATCTTTTTAATCTTTACAGCAAATGTTAACACAACAGATTAATGAGTAATGCATGCTATTCTGAGTACATGACTGTAATAATTCAGACAGTCCCAGGACAAATGTAGGTATATGGGTTTTTGTGTAAGTGACTGAAATAATTTTGTTAAAATTGTGTGACATTTGAGGTTATTGTGGTAATGAATGCCAAGATGATGTTCTTCTTTGATGTGATGTGCTTTGTACTTTGATACACAGTAAGGCCTACGAAGTTTTATAGGAATCTGTTTCATCTTAGTATCTGTGTAAGCTATACTGTCACGTGAGGTACGTGTTGGCGCAGTTGGTTAAGGCACTGTGCTACAAGTTGGAAGGTCACGGGTTCGACTCCCGATGGTGTCACTGGAATTTTTCATTGACATAAGCCTTCCAGCTGCACAATGGCCCTGGGGTTGACTCAGCCTCTAACAGAAATGAGTACCGGGAATATTTCCTGGGGGTAAAGGTGGCCAGTGCATAGGGCTGACAACCTTACCACCTTCATGTGCCAAGTGCCTTGAAATGTGGGAGCCTCAACCTCCTGGAACCCTATGGGTCTGTCCATGCCTTTAATGGAATTGCTTAACTTTACACTGTCACGTATGAAGACTGTAACCATAATAAAATTAATTACCTAGACATAAGAGGATCTCTTTGATCTGATAAAGTATGCAATTTTTATGAGAGACCAAGCACCACATTCAGTTATGTCATTGTGTTTGCATATTTTAAAGCAGAGATGCACAAATCCTGGGCACCAGTTCAGCTGAGTGACTAAATTTTATATGGTTGTGCCCATTATTTGTGAGTTCTCAGTGCAGAACTTGCTATATATCACCCTTCTGGCACCTAGAATTTTGAGGTGGCTCCCAGGTTTTTGGAAAATTTGTGCATCCCTGTTTTAAAGCGTCAGATCATTTTTCACAAGGCACAAAAATCCATTCAACTCAGGTGGGCGGTGTGAAGAAGATGAAAAATGTGATGATATTCTAGAAGAACTTGAAAATATAGATGATGAGCTGGATGAAACTGGTATAATCTTTGTCACAACAGAGGATATAAATCTGGCAAAGAAACATGGCATAAAAACTTTCCCATCCTTAGCATTTTTCCGTAATAAGGAACTACTGATGTATGAAGGTAGGCAAATATGTGTGTTGAATTTGTTTCCGATGAATGTCTGTTATCCTGAGTAGAAAATGAAGAACGTATATGGATAACTTTAGGTGGAGTGTTTAGGAAGATATTATGAGATGGTAGTAATGCTGTTTTCTTACAATAATTCACAAGTTGTTTGAGTATTTACATTTACAAAATGAAGACAGATGATTCCTGATACAACTCTTTACTTTCAAGAATTTTGGATTATTGTCTTCATTGTTGTATTTATCTGATATGTGCTTCAGTCTGACAGAATTATAGGATCAGGATAATTAAAAAAACCTTAGTTTAATGTTCCATTTTTGACAGTTGAAGAAATGGTGATAATAAACTATGTCATTACCATTCTTAATTACTCCATCACTGTGGTCAAAGATGTTATTGTTATTGGTGATAAATTTATAATATGTTGTCTAATATATTTAAATGATGTATATTTCAGTGATTTATAACAAAGAGGTGTATCATTTCAGTTTTTATTCACCATGCTGAATATTATGGCCATTAAATTTTTTTTGGGGGGGGTCATTGATGGGGTAGTTGTGATATATTTCAAGATTTGAGGCTTCACATGGAGTTTCTGAGGAAGGAATGATAACCCTAATGAGGGAAATTAATCTAAATCATCACACAGATGACATGAGAGTTGGACAAACATGTTTGATTCTCATGCATAATAGAAATGTAGTTGAGCCAAGTAGGTTCATAAAGAGAGTCAGATGAGGTGTTTCTAAAAAATGGAATTTATAATATACATACATGGGTCTAACTGGATACTACAGTAATATTTCTTTGCACACAGTGAATTTGTCTCTTTATGCTGCAGGAGATATTGAAGATGAAGATGAAGTTTTGGCATGGCTGACGGATGAAGATACACTTGAGATACCAGGTCGGATTGAAGAAGTGAACATACGTATGCTAGAGAGAATCTTGGAGGAAAATTCACATGTTGTTGTCTTTTTCTGTGAGTACAAAACTTAAAATATTTCTTTGGTTGAAGGAGGCCTTAATGAAGTAGTTCATACTTGAATCTTTAATTTTACTTATACCACTGACATTCCACTGACAGAACCTAGGGTCTCTCCAAACATATGTGCATGAATGAGTCATTATAATTTTACAGACCACCTTCCCAAAAATACTGGAAGATTTGTGTAACTGATTTGTAGTATCCAAATTGCTTATCTACTTAATTATTCTTCAGTAAGTAATTATTTCCTTTTATGATAGAGTGTTCATAAGTGTAATAAATAGATATTCCAATGCACTATTAAAGAAATTAACATTAGATTCAAGTACTGAATGCAAACATTTCATGTAGGATTTTTTTGGCCATGTTATGTAATTTTAGATGAAGAAGGTGATAAGAAAAGCCAGAAGATCATCAGCGAATTAGAAAACATTGATGATGAGTGTGAAGAAAAAGACATAAGTTTTGTGAAAACATCAGATGAAGGGATTGAAAAGGAGTATGACCTGCCTTCACTGCCAACTCTTGTTTTCTACAGGAACAGATTTCGGCAGATTTATACAGGTACTTACCGTGCAGTGAGCAGGATTTTTGTGCTTATAGATGCAAAATGTGTGGGAATATACTATCTCCATTTTGTCTGTCCATGTATAATTTTGGTGAGTTGTGGCATCGTGAACTTTTACTGTATTTTGTGGACCAGGTTTTATTATTAGTAGTTGTACTGATATTTTAGCTAAAGTGGGTAACAGGTGTATAACTTTGTGTTAAGTATCAAATGTCTTCCTAGGTGTGCATCATTGCATATCAGATTTAGAACTCTTTGTAACAAAAATTGTAGCATTTAATAAGACTAACATTTTACATTATGTATATTTTCTTGATATGATTGGCATTTTACTATTGCACATATAGAAAATACTGCTTATTTTGTACTGAGCACTTAGCTACATCATTGATATTACTTAATTGTAAAATATATTATTTGAACGGTGTATATGCATTTAGAAAGAATTCTGTATAGCCTTCTGTGATGACATACGCTAATATGATTATGATGGTTACTTTTTTGTTGCTGGAGGGAGCTCAGTGTCATAAAGCATGAAATGAATGAGATATATAATATGGAGTGTCAATGCAACGGTTATAGTGTTAGAGTGGTTATGAAGTTCATAACTGATGCACGTGTACTTGATACACCAATGGCAGAAACTTATCTCATAAACAATGAGGGAATATTTTTACCAATGTCTTAGACATGAATAAATATTCCAGGTGCATATGCAGTCATAAAAAGTGTGTATATATATATATATATATATATATATCTTTTGATGGCATGTGGTTTCTTGTATTCCTCTTAATTTAATGTTATGATTTTTTTTTTAATATCTCATATTTGTTTAAGATGCATGGTATAACTTTGTGTAAAATGACTGAAAAATTATTTTCAGGTGATCTAATGCATGAGGAAGCCATTTTGGAATGGGTGTTAGACCTACATGAGTCAACACCCGATGTCATAGAGAGTGTGGATCGGAAAACACTGCAAGTTCTGATTTCCAGTGTGGAACATCTGGCAGTTTTCTTCTGTAAGCTTTATATGGCTTGTAATGAACAGAGCTTATCTAACAGAAAGTGAAATACCTAAAATTGATTTTATTTAATTTTTTATGGAAAGGACTGTTTCCAGAACTTTCCAAGTACGAGGCATATTCGGAAAGTAAGGGCCGTTTGGTCAGTAAAAAAAATATATTCGTTAGACATATTTTTTATTGACGGGTTTAGTTTCACACAAACCTACTTCACTTTTCTACATAATCG
>Ga0131853_10013099_pt1 | contig 15194 bp, 13 predicted proteins | sample TergutLab28metaG_FD_92764 | JGI IMG/M metagenome (GOLD analysis project Ga0131853, IMG submission 92764) | Labiotermes labralis P1 segment gut microbial communities from Petit-Saut dam, French Guiana - Lab288 P1 (version 2) (version 2) | ecosystem: Host-associated > Arthropoda: Insects >...
GATTAGCTGCACATTTAATGCAGTTCAGTTGCAAAACGTAGATGCATTTTCCTATCAACCAGTAAACACCACCTAACCGCCACCCCCACGCAGACCTAACTACCAACACGTAGTGCACGCTTACCGTTACGCTGCCTCATACAATAAACACCGAACAAACTAGACGAACCTGCATAAATACGACACGTTAAACCAGTAAATACAAGTGACACCAGACTGCGGATATATATTCAACAGTGAAATATCAGTGCCAAGTGACAATTACCATCACAGTGCCATGTGACAATTACCAAACAGGTCTGGGACCCGGTCACCGAGCTGTCAACTACGACACCCCCTAGATGGAAGAAAAGTACACGCACACACAAAACGGATTGGACACAGAGATCACCACAGATACAAAGGATAGAGAGCACACACAACTCACAACAAAAGCCCACCAGCAATAGACATCAGATATGGAAAAACAGTAGCAGTAGGCTCACACAGGAAAGCAGCGAGCAGACATACTTGAGGTGCACACCCCAGGATAGCACACATTACAGATACACCCCCCTGTGCTCCCTATAAATAGCATATAACAGACATCACAGATGATGAGATCTCACCAGTAGTAAGTGTGGAGGTCTGGTCGGTCCCCTTAATGTGTAAAATAAAGCGAGCCGAATCGGGATAAAGAGTGATCTAAGTCGAAAAAATGTGAATGAGGGTAAGAGTGGTCCAAGAGAGAGTGCCCCCGTGTATTCTGGTATAGAGGTCCCTCCGTAGCCACCCCTACTCCGATCCCAGCGTCGAGCGTAGTGCAGGAAGGACCTAAGTGTGGTCTTGGCACTACTTGTTCTTTAGCATAATATTAAAAAGGAATGTACAAGTGAAAGTACCCCGTGCATTCTGCTATAGGCGTCCGTCCGTAGCCACCCCTACGCCGATCCCAGCGATGAGCGTAGTGCAGGAAGGACCTAAGTGCTGTTCCGGCACTACTCGTTCTTTAGCATAATATTAAAAAGAATCGGTGTTTGACTTTTAAATGTTGGCAGCCGCCGTCCGTCTTGGTCCCACAGTGTGTTTGTGTGTGTAGCCCTGAGTGTAATTCAGGAAGGTCCTAATTGCGGTCTAGGCACTACTCATTCTTTAGCATAATAGTATTAAAAAGTATCTGCTTTTAACAGGGGTTGGCAGCCGCCGTCCAGCGTGTTCGTTCCCCAGGGCCTAAGTGCGGTCTAGGCACTACTCTTTCATTAGCATAATAATATTAGAAAGGATCGGCGTTTGGGACTTTCAGGTCGACAGCCTGCCGTCCAGCTTCGTCCCACCATGTGTATGTGTGTAGCTCTGAATGGAGTACAGGAAGGTTCAAAGTACGCTCCAGGCACTACATGTAATTGAGCTTCGCAGCCCCTACGCCCAAGCCCGTCCGCAGGACAGATTGGTATCACGGGACCTGCCTCCGTCAGAAGTCATGACGTGTGGGGCAGGCGCGAAATTTGGAAAAAAAGTACAATATGGAGGGCGAGCCGCCGCGACCGTGACGTATATGTTACATTGATGCATGGACGTTGTGCCTGTGAAGAAGTGTAGGAAAAGGGATACAATGTGCGAGCAAAACAGGCGTAAGAGTAATGTACAATAGTATTAGCGAGTCCTAGAAGGAAGAAAAAAAATACACATCAACTGTCATTTAATGTAGAAAAATGCCTTCATATAACATTGCAAATAGTGCACATATTTTCAGACGGCGGAGGAGGAGGAATGGCAGCGGTACGATGCCGTGTATGTTCTCATCAGCTCCCAGTCTGGCAGGACGAGGCTTGCGAACACTCGGCTTCGCACTTCATATGGCAGTATTTTAGAAGATCCACTACGTTAAATGCAGCTAGCAGCGGGTAGGACATCCCTAATAAGTTAACTTTACCTAATTATTACACAGTGTAATATAGCGTTGTCTAGTCGTTTCCAAATGCGAGCTAGGTATGTGCACTACCGCTGCCAGCAAGATTTGCCGTAGGGTTTTCAGGATGTTTCCTTCTGGTTGGCACATTTCCAACATCTTGTGCGCGGTCGTTACATCGTTCATTGCTAATTCCAACTGAAGCAACCAACTTCATTAGCTGACCAGTGGATCCCACCGCAAAAATAACCGTATGATTTGTTTCCACGTCATATGCATGGTCTCCTCCTCCGTCTCCCACATTTCCTGCCTACGGTACGTGACGATTTCGCCGGCAAGCAGCGTCTGAAACACAGAACATTACGTCAGCAACCGCTAGCAGATAAATAAGAGGTCGCTTGTACGTGACAGCAACAGTTGGTCCTGGAACCTATAATACTACTCTGACTACTGAAGAAATACTACGTGACAGCAGGGCTCGGGAACTGTCAGTAATATTGTCACTACATTTGTGGTAAGTGATATAAGTGTTATGCTGTGATAAACCTAAAATTCTTGTGTATCTTGTTGTAGAGAGAAACCATGGCTCGCAGATTTGAGATAGTGGACGCGAATACGAGACAGTACAGGCGGTACAATGCTGTAGGAAGGCAGCTTACTGTGCGTTTAATACCCCTATCAGATAATAATAAACCCGGAGCACATTTCCTAGCCAGTGTGAACGATCTCATCGAGCACGCGTTACGTGATGTAGATGATAGTGATATGGTGAGGATGACTATGCAAATCAGGTGAACCAGAATGACAAGCCTATCGGAATCAGTTTTAGACGGAAAGATCAGTTAACGCGAAAGTGATATGGAGCGTCTTTGAAAAAGTCTCCCCGACTCAATACACTGGACACGCTAGTCATAAACGTGCATTTGGCCAAGATTCCCGTCGGTTTTGGTAAACATACAATTAAGAGTAGGGGCTGGACCGCTCTTCGTAATGGCGCACCTCAAGAAAAGTATCGTGGATATACAGGCAGAGGAAAACTCCCTGGCACATGATTTTATAATACCGATTTCGAGATTAGAGAATGATCCGAATTATAATTCGTATCGAAGAGGTTATAGCATTCGTCCGGTAGTTCAAAAGCTACTAAAGACACCCGGTATCAATCTGTATTACGGTGCGGGCACTCCATAATTATTGAGATTCCAGGAACACTTTCGGGAATATAAGTTACTTGTCTACCAAGCTCTGAGTTGCGAAGATATAATGTTCGAAGATCAGGTCGACTCGTCTAAGCGAATTAATCTACTTTATGACGAAGTTGAAAGGCATTATCTTGTGATCGCTAAATTTACTGCTGCCACGGCTAGAAAGTAAGCGTGTAAAGGTTTAAACAAGGCATGTAGACGTGACGTTACGCACGCCTGCGACCAGACATGTAGCGACTGCATGGCCAGACCTCCGTGCGCGTTCCACAACTTTCGACTTTCCTGTGCGGAATGCAATAGGCACAATAGAAGCCACACGTGTTTCGACAAACACGAGCAACGCACATTGAACTGAAAATCCGTGTGTAAGCGTAAGCGGTGTTGCACGACGTGTGGATGGGCCTTGACGCACGGAAATCACGAGGGTAATACACGATTCTGCGGTAACTGTAAGGAGAAAAAAGAAATAGGTCACCTGTGCTATATAAGACCGTTGAGGAACGCGTTGCCCCCCGCAAATGGTAAGGTACTCTACGTATTCTATGATTTTGAGACGATCCAAAATACCGAGTATACGGACTTTGATATGTTACACGTACTTAATATCGTCTGCGTGCAGTACTTCAGTTCCCGGTACGAGGAAGGGGAAGACCTAGAGGGAGACTGCGTGCGACGCGGTAAAAAGAAACACTCGTTCTGGCAAGATTATGTGGGGGACCTGCTTACATATTTAACCGAACCACGCCCCTGGACCAATAAGTTCTTCGCTATAGCGCACAACGCCCGGGCGTTCGACCTTCTTTTCATCCTGAAAAGGGCGATCCTACTAAAATGAAAACCCGAACTTACTATGGGCGGGCTTAAAATAATGTATATAAAATTGGAGCATATAGTACTCCTGGAAAGCGTGTTCTTCCTCCCGTTCCATGCGCGTAAGCTGCCCGAGGCTTACGGTATGACGGCCTCCAAATCGTGTTACCCCAATATTTCAATACTGAGGAAAACCAAAACTACGTAGACCCTATCCCTCACGTCTCGTATTACGGCGTCAATGAGATGGGCGAAGAGGACAGGAGCGAGTTTCTCGCGCGGTACGAGAGAAATCAGAGGGGACTATTTTCGACACCAGGCGCGTGCTTGAAAAATATCGTCAAGATGACGTCATGGTACTAAGAGAAGCGTGTCGAGTTTTAGACGCGAATTCATGCACATAGGGAGCATAGCTGTATTTCTCGAGTCGATAACGTTCGTTTCGGCTTGAAATAAGTTGTTGCGTAAAGGATTCCTGCAGCCCGACACAATCGGACTCATACCGACCGTGGGGTACACCTGTAATAACAACTATAGCAAGAAGGCATTGATGTGGCTGCTGCATTTGGAAGAGACTGACGGTGTGAAGATAGTGCACGATCGCAACGGTCGCGAGTAGAGGTAGCCCGAACTGCCCCTCTTAAGTGTAGACGATTATTGCCCCAAGACCCGTACAGTCTACGAGTCTTTTGGTTGCTACTATCAGGGCCATACGTGCCAGGCGTTCCGTGACGTCACCACCCTGAGAGGCGATGCGCTAGCGGAAAGCTATTAACAAACGTTCTCGCGTGTCGAGCAGATAACGCGAGCAGGATACCTGTTCAAGGTCCAATGCGAATGTGAGTTTGACGATGCAGGTAGGCCCGAACTGCTCGGGCATCCGATAGTGCAACAGAGTTCGGTGCGTTCCCATGATGCCCTGTACAGGGTCGAACCGAGGCCATGCGTCTCCACTATAAGGCAGGAGAATAAGACCATTCAATATGTCGATGACATGAGCCTCTACCCGTACATATGCAATTACTTCAAGTTCCCCGTCGGTCATCCGGTCATTCACGTAGGCGATGCGTGTAAAGATATAGAAGCCTTCCTGCGTATGGATGGCCTGGTCAAATGTTCGATTGTTCCACCAAAGAGAATGTATCACCCCGTCCTCCCTGTCAGATGTAATAATAAACTCATATTTTGCCTGTGTTGAACGTGCGTCCTCACCTCCTACTCAGGTGAGGATTGTGTGCATACCCGATATAAGGATCGTGACCTCACCGTTACGTGGGTAATGGAACAGTTGAGGTTGGCCGTTGAAAAAGGTTAATGAATTCACAAGATATATGAGGTGTGCGAGTATCAGATGACACAGTATAATCTCGAAACAGTGTGAGGGCGTAAATTTCGTCGACTATATAAACACGTTTTTAAAACGAAAGCGGAGGCTAACGGTTATCCCGGGTGGGTCCACAGTCCCGTAGACGAGGAACGATATATGGAATCGTTTTGGCTGAGTGAAGGGATACAGCTAGATAAGGAAGCGATCAGGTATAACGCCGCCAAACGGGGTCTGGCAAACCTCCGTCTGAACTCCACGTGGGGCAAATTGACGGAGCGGAACGATCGGAGAATGACCAACATGACCTTGCAACCGAAAGAACTGTATGGATTCCTAGCCACCCCTGTCGTCGAGGTGATTAACCTCGCGTTTTCCAGCGATGACGTAGTCTAGATCCCGGAGAAGTATGTTGCAGAGAAAGACGTGCCTAGACTGCGACATACGAACGAGGTAATTGCAGCTTACGTCACCGTGGGGGCAATAATCCATCTCTATCGCTATCTCGACCGGCTGCGAGAGAACGCGAAGTATTGTAGCACGGACTGTGTGAAATATATTCAGCCCAGGGGTGAACCCCAACTGATCGAAAAGGGGGACAAATTGGGGGACATGACCTCCGAGTTGTGCCCTTCAGAAACCATTTCTGAATTTTTGACTGGTGGGCCAAACAACTACGCTTACAGAGTGTTGAACGAGGACGGTCGAGAAAAGACTATGTGTTAAGTGAGGGGCATAACCTCGAGTTACAATTCGTCGAAATTAGTAAAAATTTGATGACGTCTGGGGTATGATTTTGAAAGGGAACAAGGGGGATGAACCCTCCGTCGTAAATGTACAAACAGACAAGAAAATTAAACACAAGAAAGGCAGGAGATGCAACCGTAGCGATTGTCACCGAACCCGAAGATAAAATCTACAGAATCGCGCTTCTTAAGAGACGACGATTAGGTGACAATACGTCCGTCCCGTTTGGGTATAAATAGGGGGAGGAAAAGGATCGTGTCATAGCCCAGACCATCCATGAGTGATGATTACATAAAATTCAAACATCCCTTCTCGTGTATAATGAGCGGACCTAGCGGTTCGGGCAAAACGTCGTTCTATTTACGCCTGCTACAGAACCTCGACTCGCTGTGCAACGAACGCGAATTCCGCGGCGTTATAATCTGGTGTTACAGCGAGAAGACCGCTGTTCCGAAGCGTAAGCAGTTGCACCCAACACCACATATCAGGAGGGCGTACCGGAGAATTTCGGAGGATATGGCGACAAACCGTGCCTCGTGTTACTAGACGATCTGTTGAACGACGTCTGTTATAAGCAAGTGTGTGAATTGTTTACGAAGGGCTGCCATCACAGAAATATCAGCGTTATTTTGATTACGGAAAATCTGTTTCATAAGGTCCGCTACTGTAGAGATATATCGTTGAATGCTCATTATCTGGTCGCGTTGAAAAACATCAGAGATAATAAATAGATTATGCAATTGGCCCAACAATTGTATCCCGAAGAGAGTCTCGGGTTCTATGACGCCTACCTGGATGCGAAACAATGACCCCACGGTTTCCTAATCTTGGATCTGACACAAGACACGAATGACGGTCTGCGGTTTCGAACCAACATATTGCCGACCGATTATGCTGCGGGCGTCTACGTAAACCCCTAAACCCCTAATAACCAACTGTAACAAGGAACTCGTTAACCGTATAAGGGAGTGTGTGTTGAACGTCCTGAATGGCAATACAAAATTTTCAGGTTGTAACACGCGCAAGCTATAAAATTAAAAGTCCCCGCATCGCAAGGTCGCCGATATACACGTGTCACTCTCGGGCAAGAAGCGACTCATAGTACTGCGCGGGTTATTTCTGCTGCCCCTACTGGGCGCCATTCTGCCTACGATCGCCAGCTTAATTTTTAGGCCTCGATAAAAAATGTTACGTAAGATGTACCTTTTTCCAACCGATTATTACCATAGGAAAAAACGTAGCCGCACTCCCTCTTCGCCTCGCGAGCGTAAGAAACGTAGTAGAATTAAAAAACACCATCCGTATGAAGAGTGTAACTAAATGCGCCATAGGATTCGCGAGACCGTAATCAGACGGAAGACACGGACAAAGGCTATCTCAGTTTTTCTAAGACGAGTAATGCCCGACACGGCAAACAGGGAGCTGCCCTCCTCCCACGAGATAGAGCTAGCAAAACAGTTGAAAGTCTCTAAATTCGAGACGATAACGCCTCGACGCAGCCTCCCTCTTCAATTACTTCGACATCGAAAGAGATAGTATATGAGACCCCTAAACAAGGATTTATTCCCGGTGATGATGATGATGATGAAATCACGGAGGAGGAGGGGGCACAGACAGAAGAAGACGAAAAAGAAAATGTAGGAACCGTAGCTAGTCCCCCGAGGAGCAGCAGCACCAGACAATTTCTCGACACACAATACGGTATCCGTAGGGATGGCGAACAATTAATGATTGATAATACCCCGGTGTTTATAGACCCCGAAAATATCACAATTAAAGGAACGGCGTTTAGAGGGACGGAGGGGCTGTGGGAAATTTCACTTGTAAGAATGTGAATACGCAACTTATCGGCAAGGACTTAAAGACAAAAAATATCGATATTCACTAACGCTCATTTGAACAGATATTAGCCTGGCGAAAACGTTAATATTACGCGAGGAAATAAATTTCGCGATGTCACTGCGACCCTATTCGCGAAATCGAAGGGACGGGTGTAGAATCAGCGTTACGTCGTAATTGGGTAAAGTATTAATGACAACTACTACTACTATTAGCAGATTATATTATGTCAACGACAGACTATCGGCCTTCTCGTCTCTGCAGAAGCTTCGGTCGGCCACGGCGGCGGTGTCGGCGAAGAAAACGCCGAAAAAGTAAGACGAGGTCATCAGAGCATGGTTAGAGAAACAGGATGCGCATACGCTTCATAGACCGGTGACGAAGTGTTTCGCGCGTAATCCCTATACAGTGACTAACGTGATGGACGAATGGGAACTAGATCTTTTGGATTTACAGGCCTACGCAAAATACATCTTTATTTATATATATTTTCTTACGGTGATAGATGTATTCTCGAAATTTCTACATATGATCCCCATAAAAACAAAATACGGGCCGTCCGTTGCCTGGGCGTTTCGGTCCATATTCGATGGCCCGAAATATTCGAAAAGTCGGTACCGCCCAATATGTGTGCGAAACGATAAGGGCATGGAATTTCTAAATAAACGTTTTCAGGATATCTTACGGGACGTGGGCGAAGGCATCAAGTTTCAGGTGTGTCGGAACCCCGAGTTGAAATGTGCGGTCGTGGAACGAGTGCATCGCACGATTCGCGATAGACTCTACAAAGATTTTACTTATAAAAATATGTACAGATATGTATTTGTCAAGGCCTACAATGACACGGTTTACTCGACGACAGGCATGGCGCACTCGCGAGTCACCGATTTGGATGTGCTAGCGATATGGAAGAAATTGGAGGCCCGGAGACGGTGAGGCATTCGCATCGTGAAAGCAGCAGTGGCGATTCTTATGGAGCAGCACGTGCGCAACGGCAAGGAAAAGATGCGGTTTGCCAAGGATGCCGAACGGAGTTTCAGCACCGACATATTCAGAGTCGCGAAAGTTATTGATAGGCGGCCGGGAGTCGTCTACGAGCTCGTGGATTTAAACGGCAATCCTATAGAAAGCCATTTCTACAGGGAGGAACTGACCCCCGTACGAATAACTTGCTGGACCGCCTATAAAATAGATAAAATACTGGACAAGACGGTCAGACGAGGCATTCGCGAATATCTTGTCCGCTGGCGAAGTTAAAGTCAGGACATCGACTCTTCGGTGCCCGCAGCTAGCGTGAAGAACATTTAGAAAATATGGTGACGCAGAGTCACTTTTACATCACTCTGTTAAGCAACGGTTCGAGAGACATCTACGAACAGAATACGCACGCCGATTTCACGGTGAAACTGGCTTAACCCGTCGACCTGGTTTCGACCTCCAATTTGGGAAGTGGGATCAATGACATTTCCTGTTCCTCACCCCCATGGAGGAGGAAACCACCATCCTAATATACTGTAATCTGATTTCACCGCAATATGTAGGCAACAGTACCGTCCGCAGCATGCGGACATTCGTCATCCCATCATCTTCTTCGGTCAGCACGAGTTTCGAAACGTGTATTATTTGCCCGTCGAGCAGCGCCGATTACAGGATATTCGAATCGAGTTCCTGACGACCGAGGGGTTGCACATCCCTTTCGAGGACAGCACGACGCCCACAAAAGTGGTGCTTCAATTTCGAAAACATTACAATTGGTGAAACGTCTATACCGTGACGACCGTCTTCTAAAAATTGGACACCGTGCAGATACTGTGTACGCTGCGTGACGTCAGCTTACTCCTTGACGTTTTCCCCTCCGATCTCCTACCAAATCGATCACGCAAACCTCCACCGTCATCATCAATGCCGATCCCCAACACAGAGGGTCACACTGGGTAGCCTGCATTTCCGACCCAAATCTTCGAGTGCTTACTACACATGGATCGGGACTACACACCGAAATAATTCATCTCGCTATTGGATGCGTGCAGCGCGGCAACAGACCTGCAGGTGGAGCGCCTCTTCAGTGCCGAATTCTGCGCCCAGATGTCCCGTGGCGGTTGGGGTAAATTCTGTCGCAGATGCCTGTAAAAATATATGTACTTTGCCGATTCTAATTATTCCTTATCTAACATGACTGGTGGAGGGAGGGAGGTGGTGATTGATTACGAGTTCTTTGGAGGGGTCAGAATTAGACGATCGTCAAGGAAATGTGCTTGGCCAGCGCCGCCGCGTTCGAGACGTTCCGTTTCAAGAGCCCTACAAGATGGCGGATCATGGCTCGTCACAGAATGGCCTAAATTGGGCCGACGGACATATCGACTATAAATAATTGCACACGGTCATTACAGAGGCCGTGGCCGGTTTCACGCAACTCTAAGCCTACGGCGTCTCTAAATGTTAATTCCTCGCAGGACTGACGGGACGGCCGATCGATAACCTAGAGGATCTCGCCTGCCCCCCACCTTTCTCTTTCAATCACAAACGCTGGTGTACATTGCCATTTCACAACATTCCCAAATTTGCTTGCGCAACGAAAACCTTGCATTCCCTCTACGATTAGTTAATATACTATTTGCAGAAGAAAGATTATGTCCAATGTCCAGTTGATATGACACGTCATACTGCCGAATTTGTTGCAGGTTTATAAACACCCGAACGAGCACGTCCCACATCATTCTGCTCCCTTCTTCAATGGCTACTAGTCGACAACAACAACCAGCTCCTAAGAGGAAGCGCGCCCTGGAGCACTTGCTGCCCGACGCCTCGTCCGACATCTGTCCCTACTGGACTCCCAGTCCAGAATTCGATACCCAGAGGGTGCTGCTGTGGCGTCTATTTTTCATCAACTCGGAGAGGACCAAATATGTGTCTGCCGGTTTATACCTTGCATGTGACTATCTGCCGCTGGTGGAATTCAGCGCCATATGGAGGGGCGGGTCCAAATCCATCTTTCTCAAAGACGAACATATCAACACGCTGGCGGACTGTCTACCCAAGATATTCGTTTCAAACTGCGATGGAAGGACCGGGGCTGGGTGCGTGAGTGGTGCCTTCCGCCTATCACCGCCGAAAAACTGTGGATCGGCAAGACTGTATTTCTGCACGCAGTATATTAGCTTAATTATACTGGACCTACAATATTTTGCCCGAATATTTCACATAGTGCAACAACAATTGCTCGATTACACACTCGCTTTGCCGGACGTACTGTCGTACGTGACATCGTCCGTAACTTCAGTGCCTAACGCCAGTGACCACGTAGACTGCCGTCATCTGTTCGAGGAACTCGTGGCAACTGTATAGACGTGTATCACAACTGCTTATCTGAATAATCGCCTTAATTTAACAGAATTGAGTGTGTTTTCTTTCGCGACCACTTCATATATTATCAAAAATACGTAACTGCACTTACCTGTGTTTCTCGATCCCCACCCTGCGGAACGCCTTCCTCACAAAGGAGCAGCAACAGCAGCAACCCCCGGCACGGATACAACGGCAACGATGACCACCACCTCGGTGCCGTATTACATTAACTCTCTCGGCAGCCACCGGCACGGATGCAGCAACGACCACCCAGGTGTAGTATGACATCAGTTATCTATCACTGGTTTGCGCACATGTTCGAGGATGATGACCTCAGGAATGCAAATGCTAACTTCCCTTACGTTCGCATAAAGACCTGTGTTTGATGTGCTCTCCTTGTGGTTACCGAATGCAAGGTTGGCAGAGGAACTTTGTTTGGCTCACGGGTGACCCAAATTGGAAGAACCTACCGTGGTGAGCGTATGCACCGAAAAGAAAATTAAACGAAAGGGGACCGGGGCGGAACCGTATCTATTGTTACTGAAGCCGAAGATAAGATATATAGAATTTCATTTTTCAAGAGGCGACCTACCGTGGTCAATTTACATATCAGGAAGTAGATTAAAACGTAAGAGGAATGGGAATGAAGAATGTAATTCTATATCGTTATCTTCGGCTTCGGTGAGTATGGATAAGGTTCACCCTCCTCTTCCTCTTACGTTTAATCTTCGTCTTGGTATGTACATTCACCACGGTAGGTTCTTCCAATTTGGGTCACAAGTGAACCAAACGAATTTTCCTCTGCACCATGCATTCGACAGCCACTTGCGGAAACTCTTCAATCACAACAGCAGTGAATGTGAACGTAAGGGATGTTGCGCAAGCACATTCGTGATGATCATTCTGCAACATGTGCGCTAGCCTTTCAACTCACTGCACTGAAGTTTCATGTACAAACTTCACCTACCTCCAACACGCTTCGTCTCCACAGCTTCTAACACAAACACACACCTCCTGTCTACACAGTAGCAGCTTCTTTCACAATATACACAGCAGACAACCACAACAATGCTATGCTTCGCAGCTTGTAACACACACACTAGCATCTTCCTTCCTTCACGATGTACACACTCAAGCGCCCACCGTAACAATGCTATGAGGGGGTGAGGTTCCTCTAGGGTTACGTTTTGTACAGAACCCTAGGCATCTGTTCCCCTTCCCTCATTCGATATACCACAAGACCATGATTGATCTATGTTGCTTCAGTGGCTAGAAACAAAGATGTCTGCGTTAGCTGCTGACATCACCTTCGTACCTGTATCTCGCCCAGGTGTGTGCGTGACTTGTTTCTATAGCAGAAAAAGGCACGCTCCTGCACGTGTTTAATTGCCCTTAGATAAGTGCATCCACTGTTAAGGTGAACGAGCTTAAATACTCTTGTAACTGTGCCGGGGTACACTGCGCGTGACTTATTACACTGTGTTTCTCCCGACCACCGACGCATTCAATTACTCATGGACTGCCACAGGGGTGACTATCACACTTGCCTTCCGCCTCTTGACATATATATACCTAACTTTTCCCCCAGGCGTGTGCGAAATTTTAACATGATACTTTTTGGGGAAAACGTTACTTTTTGTATCGTCATACAGTCTATCAGGTCAACTTTGGAACTTATCATGCACTCAAATTCATTTAATCCATTTTTACTACCAATTCCGACGATGTCAAATTAACCTTCGCTTCATCCACGTTTTAGAAGCCCGCTGGGACCTTCTGCCTTCTCCTCACCATACACACACACACGCGCGCGCGCGACCATCTACCACTCCACGCGGCGGCACGCCGCCCTATTGTACGTTTTTATTTCCGAATTTCGCGCCCGCCCCACCCATCACGACATCTGACGGGGACAGATCCCGCGGTACCAATCTCTCCGGCGGGCGGGCTTGGGCGTAATGGCTCCGAAGCTCAAGAACATGTAGTGCCTGGACCGTACTTAGAAATTTCCTGCACTCCACTCAGAGCCACACACGCACACACACACAGACATGGTGGGATCAAGCTGGACGGCGGGGCGCCAACCTTATAGTTCCAAACGTCGATCCTTTCTAATATTATTATGCTAAACAAAGCGTAGTGCCTATACCGCACTTAGGGCCCCGGGGAACGACCACGCTGGACGGCTGCTGTCAAAATCTGTTAAACGCCGATCCTTTTTAGTATTATTATGCTAAAGAATGAGTAGTGCCTAGACCGCACTTAGGACTTTCCTCAACTACACTCAGGGCAACACACACACATGGCGGGACCAAGCTGGACGGCGGCTGCCAACATATAAAAGTCAAACGCCCATTCTATTTAATATTATGCTCAAGAATGAGTAGTGCCGGGACCGCACTTAGGTCTTTCCTGCACTAAACTGCTTACTGGGATCGGTGTAGAGGTGGCTACGGGGGGACCCCTATACCAGACTGCACGGGGGCAGTTTTACTTGTACATTACTTTTTAATATTATGCTAAAGAACGATTAGTGCCAAGACCACACTTAGGTCCTTCCTGCACTAAGCTCGACGCTGGGGTCGGCGTAGGGGTGACTACGGAGGGACCGCTATATCAAACTGCACGGGGACGGCACTCGATACTTTGTGCCCAAGAACGAGTAGTGCCGGGTCCGCACTTAGGTCCTTCCTGCACTACACTCAACCCTGGGATCGGAGTAGGGGTGGCTACGGAGGGACCCCTCTACCAGACTACGTGGAGATACTTTCACTTGGACCACTCTTACACTCATTCACACCCTTGCTCCCAAATCGGTTCACCTTATTTTACACATTAAAGGGACCGACCAGAACTCTACACATACTACTGTCACCATCGTGACATACCCATACGAATATTGTAAAGCAATAAAACCCTCCTTTCGGATAACAATCTAATGATGGCCACATTAGGCCGAAACATGTAGTTAATTCCTCCATTAATGAACATCTTCTTAGATATTGTTGTGTTATTGACTGATAACCACAAGTATTGTTTAAGTAAACAGATCACCACCGAAAAAATGGTTGTCGTCTGTTATCTGAATCCACTGCAAGCTATCAAAGGGGTTGAAAGATGGCCCTATAATAACGATAAGAAACCTTGAGGATACTTTTAACAGCGCATTTACTATTTGAAGAAGGACTAAACCACGGAATTAGATTGAGCTAACATGGTCGCTGATCTTCTTCTTACGAAGATGTACATCACATTACCCTCAATTTTGTATGGCCGCTTGAGTACGTCGCATCAATAGGATAGCAAGAAGGATGGCGGTGGGGAGTTCCTTACATCAACTCAGTTAAACGTTTGACGCCAAATGTCAACTATAGTGGTCGTACCGCACCGTTAACCTCCAAAGTTGCATTTTATGTAATTATCAACAAATATAGGTACCGAATATTTTAAGCACGGTATATACTATCCGTTCTATTCTCTTCAAAATGGAGTTTGTTTCATAATTATAAAGTACTGGGTTCATGTATTTTTCACATTTTATATACAGGGTGTGCTAAAATTTAAAAAATAATTCGGGCGGAAAAAGTTTAATGGAGGCTCGGCTAGATTATTGTTAAAATCAGAGCAGCGCACAAAGGAGTTTCACTGAGTAAAGAACACAACACACTAAAACTGAAGTGTAATAATCCCAGCGAAGGCTATATGGTATTGTCCTCCCCCAGAATCGAAGAGTAGGCTACGTCATTTAGTCAAGAACTACCGTGCATTTTACGGAATCCTACTCTCTTCATGGTGTCTAAAAATCCCTGCCATTTTACCTTACCTGAGCCATAGGGTCCAGCCAAATTCCTCCGCCCTGTTTTTGTAACATCCATCTTCCCATCCATACACAAGTGTGTAACACGGTCTGTAACACAGTGGGTAACACGGTCTGTAACACGGTCTGTGACACGGTCAGCAACACGGTCTGTAACACGGTCAGCAACACGGTCTGTAACACGGTCTGTAACACGGTCTGTAACACGGTCTGTAACAC